>Ga0209123_1001677_pt1 | contig 20931 bp, 20 predicted proteins | sample BarGraIncu00431A_FD_184500 | JGI IMG/M metagenome (GOLD analysis project Ga0209123, IMG submission 184500) | Arctic peat soil microbial communities from Barrow, Alaska, USA - Barrow Graham LP Incubations 004-31A (SPAdes) (version 2) | ecosystem: Environmental > Terrestrial > Soil > Wetlands >... | reverse complement strand
TATATGGTGGGAACAACAGGGTTCGAACCTGTGACCCTCTGCTTGTAAGGCAGATGCTCTCCCAGCTGAGCTATGCTCCCATATATGTTTTAGTGGTGACTCCTAGGGGAATTGAACCCCTGTTACCACCGTGAAAGGGTGGTGTCTTAACCGCTTGACCAAGGAGCCATATATAATTCGTCACTTTAATTTTCATGTGTTTTCATAAACATTGTTCCTCGACCTCACAACCCGACATAGACTATAATACATAATTTTTGATTAAGTGTCAAGATATTTCCCAATTTTTTTTATTTTTTTTTATTTAATGCACTAATATACTGAATTTAGGATTTTAATTATAAGATAATAAATCATGCTGTTATTACCCTATAATATAAAATTTCATGTTCAATCTATTGATTTTAGGGTAAAATTATAGTGAAGACTCTTTTTATTACAAATATAATTTTTTTGAAAGGAGAGATTTTTTGAAACATTCTCTTATAATAATTGGTGGAGGCGCCGCTGGTTTAACCTCTGCAATAATCGCAAAAGACCATGGAATAGATGTTGCAATAATTGAAGGTACCGACAGAATAGGGAAAAAAATACTAACCACAGGTAACGGTAGGTGTAATATTAGTAATTCAAATATGGATAAAAAAAGATATCATAGCGACAATCCCTGTTTCGCAGGGAACATACTAGATTCTTTTACCATGAAGGATACTATAGATTTTTTTGCCTCCTTAGGGATACCTTTGGTAACAATAGATGGTGGTAAAATGTTTCCTATGTCTATGCAAGCATCATCAGTAATTGATATACTTCGTTTCACTCTAGAAGAAAAAAACATTCCTGTGTATATAAATACCAAAGTTAAAGAAATTTTCAAAAAAAACAATGGCTTTAAAATACATAGCTCAAATAACACTACATATGAGTGTGATAAGTTAATTATTGCAACAGGTGGTAAATCTGCCCCTAAAACAGGTTCTGACGGTTCTGGCTATACTCTAGCTAAACAATTAGGTCATAGTATGATATCGCAAGTCCCTTCCCTTGTACAGCTTAAATTAAACTATAATAGGCTAAAAGCTATGTCTGGTGTAAAATTTGACGGTTATGCCCATATATTTATAAATGGGAAGTGTATTCAAAAGGAATTTGGAGAAATACTTTTTACCGACTACGGTATTTCTGGACCTCCAATTCTTCAACTTAGTAGAACTGCTGCCTATGGTCTTTCTAGAAACAACAAAGTATCACTAAAAATAGACATGTTACCAACTATTAAATATGAAAATGTAAAAGAATTTTTAAATAATCATTGGTCAATATTTAAAAATCGCTGCATTTGTGATTCATTTGTTGGAATAATTAATAAGAAAATGATTCCAATAATTTTAAAAGAGGCAAAAATCGAGGATATTCATAAACCTTGTCATGATTTAGAATTAAAAGAAAAGGATGCTATATATAATTTGCTTAAAGCTTGGGAATTTGAAGTTTCAGGTACTAATTCTTTTTCAAATGCTCAAGTTACTGCAGGAGGAATTAATACAAAAGAAATTAACGCAAAAACTCTAGAATCTAACATTATAAAGGGCCTATTCTTTGCAGGTGAAATATTAGATGTGGATGGAGATTGTGGTGGTTTTAACCTACAATGGGCGTGGAGTTCTGGTGCTGTCGCCGGCAAAAATGCTTCCAAATAGATTTTATGGTTTGTTCAAATGAATCCTACGCAATCTATCCTTTTGTTATCATAATATAAGAAAAATAATGTTAAACCAATGCTTAACATTATTTTTCATTTTCATGGTCTTTTGTTACAGACTTATCAGAATAATGCCATATTATAAATATTAAAACTAAAGTTAAACATAATACACCAACGATTATATTCAATCTTCCATAATATATCCAACTAAACATTATCATCATAATACCAATAATTGTTATAATCCATTTTGATTTAATATTTTTCATTTACTTCCCCTTCTCAATCAATATACTTTTGTTATATCATATTCTAAGAAAAAAGTAATTTTGTCTACTATACCCATATACTTTCCAAAAGAGTCAGTTCAGTTCCTTCCTCGTTTACTATTCTGTGTCTACATATCGTTTTATCAACTTCTTTTATAACCTCAGTGCTTACTTTTATGATTTCTCCGTATTTCGTTTCCTTTGTGTAAGTTACCTTAATATTTCTAAGTTCTTTATTTAATATTATATCTTTAGGTATTGTTTCTATAGCCCAAGCTGCATATTTAACATTGTTTACATGCATATTTGTATCAATATCACTATATCTTACCTGAAAACTTTTCTCACTATCCACTTCATTTATTGATAATATATTCTCAATGTCTATTAAAGTATTAGTACTATCATCTATACCATAAACTTCGTACATATCTTTTGTAACTCTTATTGGTCTCCTTCTAGCTGTATTTATTAAAATCCAAACTGAATCGGCATGTCCAATTTTATCTCCTTTACCATCAAAGATATCATATTTTCTATCTGCATAAAATCTTTTAAATGAATGTGCATAGGTCTCTAACCTTACAGTTTCGTTTAAAAGAGGGTAAGACTTCATTGTTATGTCCCATTTGTATAAGACCCAAGCCATTTTATTCTCTTTAAGGTAGTCTATGCCAACACCTAAAGTTTCACTTTGATACATTGCCATATCTCCCAGATAATTCATTATACTCGTAATCAAAACTCTTTTATGTATATCTACTTCATAATAATGAATATTATATTCTCTGCCAGTAACTACTGGAATTTTACTCATCATATCACCCCTATATTTTTTATGAGTACAAAATTTGTACTCATTTTATGATTACTAACTTTTCTTATACTTAAATTATATCAAAATAAACCACTTAAATATTGAATAATAAGTTAATATTAATATAAACTTTGATAAATTTTTATTTATCTATGTAATTATTATTAAATAAGTGATAAAATATTCTTGTCAGTATTCATTATGAAACTGAACTATAAATAAGGATTATGAATAGGTCGACTTATATCCTTATGGAATAAGAGCGGAGGGAACACATGATTAATAATAATTCTATTAAACTCAGAAGAATAAAAACAAGTGAACTTACAACTATTGGTATGCTATCAGCAGTTTGTGTAGTACTTGGGTTAACTGGATATGGTTTTATCCCACTTCCTGGTGCCAAAGCTACTATAATGCATATCCCCGTTATTATAGGTTCAATTATAGGTGGCCCTATAGTTGGAATGACCATTGGTTTAATATTTGGTATTTTTAGTATTATACAAAACATAACAGCACCCAATATACTTTCTTTTGCTTTTATCAATCCTTTGGTATCTGTATTACCAAGAGTCTTTATTGGTTTTACTTCATACTATGTATATAAACTAAGCTTTGGTAAAAATGAAAACCTAAGAATTGGACTTGCAACAGTAATCGGTTCTTTAACTAACACATTTGGAGTTCTAACTATGGTATATATTTTATATGCAGCTAAATTTGCCGTTTATAAAGGCATAGATCCATCAATTGCTGCAAAAACTATTTATGGCATTGCTATAATAAATGGTGTTCCAGAAGCCATCATAGCTACTGTAATTACTATACCTGTTATATTAGCAATTAAAAAGATAAGAAGAAATTAAAAAACAAGACACTTAGCATTTGCTAAGTGTCTTAATTTTTATGCGTTTATTGCAGTCATTAATTCTTCTAAATTAAGACCATGAACCATTGAAGCTTCTTCTAATGTTTCAGCTTGTGCTGAAGGGCATCCAACGCAACCCATTCCAAAGTTCATTAATACTTGAACTGATTCTGGTTTTTGTCTTACAACTTCGCCTATTGTCATATCCTTAGTTATTTTCATATTATTTACCTCGCTTTATTTTAATTTTTAAAATCATTATACCAGAACTATAAAATTAACTAAATATAAATATTTATTTGATTTAGTTCTTATTCTGATTATAATCTCTGTGTTTATATTTTACCAGTACGCACTTTTTTAATCTTTAGTATACATTTGCATACTAAAGGTATTCTCTACATTACTTATAATTTCCTATAATATAATAAACATACATAAACATGAAATAAATTTTATATAAAATGTAGACACAAATTTATATTTATGTCTACATTTATATATTTACTATATTTCAGTTAATACCATTGTTTGATCTCTTTTAGGTCCTACTGAAACTATTGAAACTTTAACTCCTGTAAATTCTTCAATTCTCTTTAAGTATATTTTAGCATTTTGTGGAAGTTCATCATAGCTTCTTGCATTTGCTATATTTTCGTCCCATCCATCAAATTCTTCATATACTGGCACGCAACATGCTAAATCCTCAAGACTTGCTGGGAAATAATCTATAACACTACCTTCAAATTTATATCCTACGCAAATTTTAATTTTTTTAAGTCCTGCTAAAGTGTCTATTTTAGTTACAGCAAAACTAGTAAGACCTGAAACTCTTGCTGCAGATTTTAATATAACAAGATCAAGCCATCCACATCTTCTTGCTCTTCCTGTTGTTACACCAAATTCAAAACCCTTTTCACGAATCCATTCTCCCGTTTCATCATTAAGTTCTGTTGGGAATGGTCCCTTTCCAACTCTTGTAGTATAAGCCTTTGCTACTCCTACAGCACTTGTTATCATAGTTGGTCCTATTCCAGCCCCAACACAAACTCCACCTGCAATAGTGTTCGATGAAGTTACAAAAGGATATGAACCATAATCTATATCAAGTAAAGTTCCTTGTGCTCCTTCAAATAAAACATCTTTTCCAGCTTTTATTGAATCGTAGACTTTAACTGATATATCTTTTACAAAAGGTCTCATCCTATCTGCATAATCTAAATACTGTGTATATATTGTATCAAAATCTAAAGCTTTTCCACCCAAAACTTTTGTTATTATATCATTTTTTATTTTTAGATTAGTTTTAAGTTTTTCTTTTAAAACATCTTTTTTCATTAAGTCACAAACCCTAATTCCACTTCGTTCAAATTTGTCCGTATAACAAGGGCCTATACCCTTTTTAGTAGTTCCGATATCATTTTTACCTCTTGCTAGCTCATATAAATTGTCTAACTCTTTATGGTAAGGCATTATAACCTGCGATCTATCACTAATCATAAGTCTTTCAGGTGTTATATTCTCACCCAAATCTTGTAAATAGTCAATTTCTTTAAATAAAGCCTCTGGGTCTACAACAACGCCATTACCTATTACATTCAATTTATTTTTATATAATATTCCTGATGGTATTAAATGAAGTTTGTATTCTTTATCTCCTACAACAACAGTATGACCTGCATTGTTTCCGCCTTGAAACCTGACTACAACGTCTGCTCCCTGCGCAAGATAGTCTGTCATCTTACCTTTACCTTCATCGCCCCACTGGGCCCCTAAAACAATAAATGCTGACATATAAATTCCTCGCTTTCTTTCAATTCACAATAAAATCTGTTAGATCCTTTGACACTCAAATTTCACTGCCTCATATGTTTACTTTATATTTGAATTATACTCTTTAAACATCCATATAACCAATTATTTAAATTAATTAGCCTCTTGTTATATCTCTCGCTACCACTACTCCAGTTGCGGATGCTTGCATTAGTCCTCTGGTTATTCCTGCTCCATCCCCTATAGTATACAGATTATTAATCGCTGTTTCAAACTTATCATTTGTACTAAATTTACTAGAATAGAACTTAACTTCTACCCCATATAATAATGTATTTTTGCTATATAACCCTGGCGCTATCTTGTCAAAAGCCTTTAGTGCTTCTACAATAGACGTTAAATGTCTTTGTGGTAATACAAAACTTAAATCACCCGGTACTGCTGATTTAAGCGTAGGCACAGTAGTTGATTTACTTAATCTATTAACATCTGTTCTTCTTCCCTTTAGTAAATCCCCAAGTCTTTGAACCATTATCCCTCCGCCCGTTAACATGTTACCCAGCTGAGCTATATATTTTCCATAACCAATAGGTTGATTAAATGGCTCTGTAAAACTAGTTGATACAAGCATTGCAAAGTTTGTATTGCTTGTTCTAAGTTTTTGATCTGAGTAACTATGACCGTTTACAACTGCAATGGTATTATCATCATAATACTCTGCTGACACCACTCCCCCTGGATTCATGCAGAAGGTTCTAACCTTATTTCCAAAAGTATCAGAATAATATACTAATTTTGCTTCATATAAGTCCTTTGTTAGATGATCCATAACAGAGTTAGGCACCTCAACTCTTACCCCAATATCTACTGCATTATTAGTAACCTTAATACCATGTTTTTTAGCTTCATTTGCTACCCATTCAGCCCCACCTCTACCTGGCGCTGCCACAACGTACTTCGCATTAACCTTAAAGATACCTTCTTTATTCTTTAATAATACTCCAGTAGCTTTATTATCCTCAACTATTATCTCTTCAACTTCACTCAGTTCAACAAATTCTGTGTTTGTATTATCTATTAAGTGATGATACATAGATTTCAAAACCTCATAAGCAAGTTCTGTTCCTAAATGCCTTACTGGACACTCAACAAGACGAATATTATGTTTACTTGCCTCATATTTAACCTCATCCACTTTATCACTATTAAGTCCATAAACCTTTTCATTCGCTCCAAATTTTATATATATATCGTCACAATACTTTATTAATTTTTTTGATTCATCTTCAGAAAAATATTCTAAAAGTCTTCCACCAACTTCTGGGCTTAGCGAAAGCTTACCATCTGAAAAAGCTCCAGCACCTGCCCATCCAAATGTTATTCCACAAGGATTACATTTAACACATTTGCCATTCATCCTAGCTGGACATTTTCTTTTCTCTATATTTCTTCCCTTATCAACTATAAGTACACTGAGCTCCGGCTTTTTATTAGCAATTTCTAGTGCTGTAAATATTCCAGCCGGTCCTGCTCCTACAACAATCACATCGTAAAAATCTTTCATTTCATATGCCTCCTTGTATTACTCCGTAGAGAATAAAAATTATTAATGGTTGCCATACTACTTAATATTATCAGAGCAATATTAATCAGTCAATATAAAATACGAATATTAATAATTTATTTTTAATAATAGTTCGTGTATATTGCCGTTAAAGTATTTTATCTAAACCTTAAAATAAAAAATGCACTTATTCACATTCTATTGAATAAGTGTATTTTTCTATTCGGTAATTGCAAACCTATCTATTATGCTATAATCACATTTTTATCACATTTATTAAGATATTTTTGTCTATTTTTTAAGAAAACTATTGTAAACACTTATATTATCTAAGGATCTTATTCTTTCTGAGAATTTGCCTTCCTTTGTATCACCTATGGCTTTATTCATATCATACATTCTTGCGTCCATAATATCTAAATGATGTAGCATTTCCGCTTCTGGTATCATAGGTTTTTTAGGACTTCCATATTCTGCTTCGTAATGATGAGCAAGTACCATATGCTCTAGTAACATTGTTACTTCTTTATCCGCTTTAACCTCAATACTTGCTGTTTCTATCATCTTAACACCTTGTACTATATGTCCTAAAAGTTGACCTTCCACTGAATACTCACTTACAATGCCAAGTTCACTAGCATTCATCTCGTATATCTTTCCAATATCATGGAGTATTATACCTGCATATAACAAATCTGTATTTAAAAAAGTATAAATTTCACTTAGTTTTTCTCCTGCCTTAAGCATTGTTGTTGTATGATATAAAAGTCCTGATCTTATAGCATGATGATTAGACTTAGCTGCAGGGTAATGCATTAATTTCTCCTCATTATAAGTTAGAATATTAGTAACTATATTCTGAATATCTATGTTTTTGATCTTAGATAAATAATTTAAAACATCATCATACATTTCTTCAGGTGAATAAGGAGCTACAGCAACATAATCACAAATATTTACATTGTCATTTTCCTCAGTTAGTCTTATTGCTTCAATTTTTAATTGAAGTTTCCCTCTCCACTCATTTACAGTTCCCTTAATTTTTACTAATATGCTTTGTTTGAACTTATTTTCTAATTCTTCATTATACTCCCAAAGTTTTGCATTTATATCGCCTGAAGCATCCCCTAAATTGAAATCAAAATATTTATTTGTATTACTATTATTAGAAACCTTTACATCTACAGACTTTATAACGAAAAATCCTTCAACCCGATCACCTTTTTTTATTTCACTTATCTTCTTCATTTCCATATTTATCTCCTTATATTGTAATAAATGTATTCTATGTAACCTTATGTTGGTACAAGTGATTAATGCTTCAACACTTATAAAGTAAATCACATAATCTTAATATCTCTTTCAATTATACATCATTATTGTTTATAAACTAAACTAATTGTTTTATAGTTTAACTTTTAATAATTCTTTAACAAATATTTAAGTCTAACAGACCTATAATTACAAATAAAATATAACTTTCCTATGATTACCAGAATATTTTACCTTTGCTAAACTATACTATTTAAGATATAATTTTATTAATAATGGAGGTGTGTTCATGAACGTTGATTTTTCTAATATTAATCTTAATACCATTATTATGTTTGCATTAGCGTTGTTACTTGCTTATCTTGGTATCACTGTATTTAAACTGATTGGAAGGATATTAAGTATTGCACTTGGTATATTCCTTTTAATATATGTCCTTAAACAAGTAGGTATTACGATCCCTGTATTGACTGATATTCTTTCCCTCTTATTACAGGTGATAAACCCAATTATAAATACTGTTAAAAATTTAATCGGTTTATAAACATCAATAAGATTTATTTTAATGAAAAGATTATTAGGACAAGCATAAAAGCTTATTTTACTAATCTTTTTCCTATTACAAATGCATTTTTGTAGTATCCACTTAATATCGATGTTTTAATAACATCTCCCGTCTTTGGCGATTGTATAAACTTATTATTTCCAACATATATACCAGCATGAGATACTTGATTAGGTATTAATGAATTTGTTCTAAAAAAAACTAAATCACCCTTTTGAAGACTGTTTAGATTAACTGAGGTACCTACCTTTACTTGGTCCATAGTTGTTCTAGGTAAATTTATACCTATGCTTTTATAAACATACTGCACAAGACCTGAACAATCAAAGCCACCACTTACATATTTACCAGCAGTATTCAATTTTGCTGGTGTTGTTCCTCCCCATAAATAAGGCATACCAATAAATGTGTTTAAATACGTCATGAATCTATCAATAATCTTAGTTCTAGAATCTTTAGGATTAACTACGCTAGAATTGGTAAAGGATATGTATGTTTTAGATATATAACCCACTTTACCATTGTACATAATTTTATAAAAACTATTTTGCGTTCCATATAAATTCACTTTAAGGCCTTTTTTAATAACCCCTATAATGTTATTACCCATAGATGCTACTTTTCTCACATTTAAACTCGATGCTGTAACAATGCCATTTCCCATAGATTTTAACAATGCTACATTCACACTGCTTGTACTATTTGTGGCAGTTATTTTAACATATGAACTATATATATATCTAATTGTCCCTTTATAATTTATTTTATAGAAGTTTCCCTCTTTTCCAAGTGTATTCACCTTAGTATTTCTAGAAAGTGAAGCTATAATAGATGATGAAAGTGAAGATTTTTGCCTTACATATAATGAACTTGCATTTATTATTCCAGTATCAGCAAATACAATATGTGAACTTGCCATAATAAATAAAATTGCTATAAAAGATATTATCTTTTTCATAAACCCATCTCCACCATTTATTTTATTACATATTATTACTTTTATTGATATCATTGTAACATTATATGGTGGTTTTTTATATAGCTAAATTTTAAAATTGCCTTATCTTCTATTGATTTTATACTTTGTAACACCTAAAACTAATAAAATAATTTTATATTTCGCTTTATTTTATGTAAATATTTTCAAATTAGTATTATAATAAAATCATAATACAAGTTCATCATCCATAGTCTTATTTTATGTAACACAAATATTACGAGGTGATAATTATGCCAAGAGGGAGAAAGAAAATAGAAAACTCTAAGAGTGAATTAATTCATGTTAGAATAAGTGAAGAGTTATCAAAATCCTTAGAGAGTTTCTGCAAAGCAAGCAATGTAAAAAAGAGTGAAGGTATACGGCTTCTCCTAGAGAGTATTCTAAAATGATGCTCTAATGCAAAAGTAGTTAAGATGAACCTTAACTACTTTTCTAAACAAATATTATTTTATTTAACATTTCAATTCTATACTTAAAAATTCTTGCCACAAGCAACTAATTTTTTACCACTTTTTATTAATTTGCTTTTATCTATTCCAACTTTAACCTTGATCTTCTTCATATACATTCAACCTCACCTTATATATAATTACACTTAGAGTGCCTAAACCGTTGCCCTTTAACTTCCCGTTTTCATATCTACTAGTATTATCGCCAATTATATTTCATCTTAATCAACTTACATTACTATATATATGTACAATATATATAAATAATGATTTTATATAAATAACATATTATTTACATATCCATTTGATATTTCTAGAGCAATTTTCAGTGATAATTAGATTAAAGATAAAATAAGTTAGTGAAACAAATGAAATAAAATTATTACAAGGTACTATTGGTAAAAAAGTATTATATATCCATATATAAACAAGAAAAAATGAGTGTATCTAGATGATTTAAAAATCATCTTGATACACTCATTTTTCTTTACTTCAAAATTGGAGCTGAAAAAGGGGATCGAACCCTCGACCTACGCGTTACGAGTGCGTTACTCTACCAACTGAGCTATTTCAGCATATATTAAGAATCTCTAACTACTACACTTATTTAATAACGATACAAATTCTTATTAAGTTTTAATCCATCTGCATCGGTAAATGCATTTGTAACAATCAAAATTAAATCAACTAACACCCATATTCCAAAACCACCAAAGGTTAAAATCATTAAAATCCCTGTACCAGTTTTTCCTACATAAAACCTATGAATACCTACTGCACCAAAACAAATGCACAATACTAAAGTGAGTATCCAGTTTTTTGAACTAATATTTCGATTCTGATCCTGCGTCATATTAGTTTGAATCAGTAAATTAATGCCACAAACTTTACAAAAATTAGATCCATCATCATTTTGTGAATTACAATTATGACAGAACATCAAATCACCCTTTTTTATATTATTTGGAATACCTCATTTATATTTTATCATATGTGTCAATACTTTACTATATACAAGAAATAAGTGTTTTTTCAATAGTAATAAGTTCTTAGCAATAAAAAAGAGTGACTTTTACGCCACTCCAATCTATAAAGACATATCTTTTACGCAACTAAGCCTTTTCATATAATCACTTTCAACAGAATCTATATCTTCCTCTTGTCCCTCCTCATTCGCTTCTTTAACAAGGACCGAATTACTACTTTTTAAAGCTGCATTTGGCATAGCACTTTTAAAAAGATCACCAACTATATTACCTATATATTCCTTAACTTCAGGATTATCTAAAATGTTTGCGATATCAACTGTATCTAGTTTTTTAACTTTATCACCATAATCCCTGTAAAACCTCAACGCCTGCTTAATAAGTTTGGAATTATTGATACCCTTTTTCTCCATACTACTCACATAATTAATTAAATCCTTATCTGTTTCATCTCCTAAATTTGATGATACAGTTTTACGGAGTGCACCCATGATTATTGCCTCTCGACAGTGGTTGCCGCAACTTCTTTATTTCCATCCAAGTATTCTAATACTAAAAGTTCTTTATATCTTTCAGCAAATAGTATAGCATTAGCACATTGAGGATTTTTATTTTCAATTAGTTTTGGCTCAGTTTTTTTGAACTCACTTTGTAAGTATTCTAATAACAACTCAGCTGGTCCACCTATTATTCTTATATCTTTGCAAGTATTTGGTTTAAAAGAGCTATTAATTGAACTGATTGCTTTCTCTACATAAGGTCTTAACACTAAGTCTTTAATGTCTTGCAAGATATTAGCATCTCCAAAAGGTAACTCATTATCCTCTAAAAATTCGATAGCATCTGATATATCATAATTACCATCAGACCCCTCAGCTGAGTTAAACTTAGTAAGAAGCGCTTCTATTGTTGGCTCAAACCCATGTTGTGCAAAACTACTAGCCTTAGTCATTCCAAGAACCTTGTTACCAAATTCATCTTTTTCATATTTCCAGTGAGATACATCTAAAGTACCACCACCAAAATCAAGAAGCAACATTGGATAACTGAATGTTTCCATGGTTTCAGCACTTAATGTGCCTCCTTGCTTAAAGACTTGTACATCTAAAATTTCTATATCATATGTTACATTATTTATAGTTATAGATTGCTTCTCCATCTTCTTGATTTCATTTTTTAATGGAACACTATGATCTATATAATATTCTGCAGGAAGTCCCACAGCAAGTCTTACCTTTATTTTAGTTTCACCCTTAAAGCTTAGTGCAATAGCATTAAGTAAGTTTAACTTATAATGGTCTGACATATATTTGTTAGATTCCATATTCAGTTTGCCTTCCTTGTTTCCAACTGTAAATAATTTACCATTCCAAATAACATTGCTTATTCCTGTAGCCCTTGAACCATGCTTACTTACAGCAGATACTCTACTTGCAAAAGTTACATTCGTACTCGTTTTTGTAAATGTATTTCCTATATCTACAGTTAATACTGATGCCAACACTTTATTTAATGCAGGATATTTTTTTGAAATCTCTGTTAAATTCATTTCATTTTCCTCCTAAATTTTTCTAATTGTTCTTTCTTGTTATATATTCTATATTTTAGGTTGATATCCTTCTTTTATATTAAATTATTTGTAAATATTTATAAATATACATATAATTGTTTATTTATATATCTTTAAATATATATATGTATATTTACAAATGTAAACATACATATATATATTAAAGCAAGATCCCTTAAATAACACACATATAATAACATCCCATCTTTCCTACTTTTGCACAAATAAAATAGGATAACAAAATTTATAAAATTTTGTTATCCTATCATAATTAATCAAATTTATTAATCTCTATGAATTACATCAAGTCTTGCAAATTTACTGAATTGACCTATCCATGCAAGCTTTACTGTTCCTATAGGACCATTTCTTTGTTTTGCTATTATAAGTTCTGCTACGTTTTTATCTTCCGTTTCCTCATTATAGTATTCATCTCTATATAAGAACATAACAAGATCAGCATCCTGCTCAATAGATCCTGACTCTCTAAGGTCAGATAGCATAGGGCGATGGTCAGTTCTTTGTTCTGGAGCACGTGATAGCTGTGATAATGCTATAACCGGGCACTGCATCTCTTTTGCGAGAGCTTTAATAGATCTTGATATTTCTGATACTTCCTGTTGTCTACTTTCTGTATTGCTACCAGTCATAAGTTGAAGATAATCTATTACTATCATATCAATACCATGTTCCATTTTTAATTTTCTACATTTTGAACGCATATCCATAACAGAAGTTCCTGCTGTATCATCAATGAATATTTTAGCAGCAGCTAATGGTCCGGATGCTTTCGCTATGTTTTCCCAATCTCTATCTTCTAAATCACCATGTCTAAGCTTTGACATATCAACATTCGCTTCTGAACATAAAAGCTTATATGAAAGTTGTTCTTTAGACATTTCCAAAGAAAATACAGCTACGCTTTTCCCCTGCCTAAGAGCCGCATATTCGGCGAGATTAAGTGCAAATGTAGTTTTACCCATAGATGGCCTTGCTGCAATAAGAATCATATCACCTTTTTGAAATCCAGCTGTTTTATCATCAAGTTCTGGGAACCCACTAGATATACCCGTTGTTTCGCCCTTATTATTAAATATTCTTTCTATTTCTAGGAAACCTCTCTCAAGCACTGTATTCATTGGTTCAAAGTCCCCTGCATTTTTTTTCTGTGATATATTAAATACTTTTTGCTCTGCAAGATCCATTACTGCTTCTACGTCATCTTGCTTATTATAACAATTTTCTATAATTTCAGTAGAAGATTTAATAAGTTTTCTTAAAGTAGATTTATCCTCTACAATTTTTATGTACGAACTTAAATTAGCTGTAGAGGGTATTGAATTACTTATCTCTGAAATATAAGTAATTCCCCCTGAAGCTTCTAGTTTTTCAGCCGAACGTAAATGCTCGAGTAACGTAATCATGTCAATAGGTGTATCTTTTTGATATAATTCATATATTGCGCTAAATATAACTTTATGAGAATCCCTGTAAAAATCATCGCTTTTTAAAACCTCCACAACTCTTGATATGGCGGTTTTATCTATAAGCATTGATCCAATTACTGATTGTTCTGCTTCTAAGTTATACGGTAAACTTCTAAGGGGTGTATCCATTATCTATCTCTCCTAAATTAATCTTTTATGCCCTGCTAAAAATGCATCACCAAAGGTTATGATTTAACAGGGCTATTAATTATAGTTTATTTTATTTTTATTTGTAAGTTATGTTAATGCACAGTAACTTTATGTTAATGAAAATACTAGTTTCATTAATTCTTCAATGTTTGATGCAGTTTTTGTTTCAATATCCTTAAGACCAGTAGGTACTTCTTTTTCATTATCACTAGGAAGTATAACCAACTTAATTCCTTTTCTTCTTGCACCATAAATCTTTTCAAATATACCGCCTACAGGTTTTATGATTCCTCTTAAAGATATCTCCCCTGTCACTGCAATATCTTGCCTTAAAGGTTTATCTAAAAGTGAACTAATTATACATACAGTTATAGCTGCGCCGGCCGATGGTCCATCAATTTTACCTCCACCTACTATATTTACATGTATATCATAATCTTTAATATCTTTATTAGTTGTTTTTCTTATTACTGAGGCAGCATTAAATACTGAGTCCTTAGCCATACTTCCAGCAGTATCATTAAACCTTACCTGACCTTTACCTTTTTCCTTGGCCTCAAATACTGATGTCTCTATTTCTATAGTTGATCCTATATATCCTGATACCCCAAGTCCATATATGTGTCCAACTTCAGGTTTAACATCTTTATCTAATTCCTCATATGGGAACATTCTACTTATAGATATAACTTCTAGTAAGTCTTTCATATCAATTCGAACTTTAGACCCATCTACTAATTCACTATTATGCAATACATATCCATAAGCATCAGCTAAAATATTTATAGCTTTTCTTCCTTCTATAGTATATCTTCCAATAGTTCGTGCAACCCCATCTTCTATTTCAACTTCTAATTTAGAAGCGGCATTAACTACGATATCCTCAATGTCATTTGCGGACAAAGGTTCAAAATAAACCTCTGTACATCGTGATCTTAATGCTGGATTTATTTCCGATGGCTCTTTAGTCGTCGCCCCTATTAAAACAAAATCTGCTGGAGCACCTTTATCAAATAAATATTTTATATACTTAGGTGTGCTTTCATCTTCAGGGTCATAATAAGATGATGAAAATTCAACTCTCTTATCCTCAAGTACCTTTAATAACTTATTTTGAAGCATACTATCTAGTTCTCCTATTTCATCAATAAATAATACCCCTCCATGAGCTTCTGTTACAAGCCCTGGTTTTGGTTCGGGGATTCCACCCTCAGCTAAATCCCTTTTACTTCCCTGATATATTGGGTCGTGAACTGAACCTAAAAGTGGATTTGTTATTTCTCTTGGATCCCACCTAAGTGTTGTACCATCTACTTCAACAAACTTAGCATCTTTATCATAAATAGTATAACTTAGTTTCTTCGCTTCCTCAAGGGCAAGTCTTGCAGCCGTTGTCTTACCAACGCCTGGTGGTCCATAAAGAATAATGTGTTGGGGATATGGAGATGCCATCTTAGATATCAAAGATTTTATAGCTCTTTCTTGCCCAACTATTTCGCTAAAACTCTCTGGTCTTAACATTGCCTGTATATTTTTAGTAAGCTTTCTGCTATCAAGTGCTTTTAAGTCATCATACTTTTTAAGTGTTTTAGCATTTTCGGGACCCTTTTGTTTCTTTATTATCCCAAGTCTCACTTCATCAATATACTTATCTTGCTTCTCCATTAAGTTTTTTTCAACTTCTGCTTCAATTTTATTTTGAACATATCTTTTAGCTATCTCATCCGTTAACCATACATTAGTGCTATCTAGTACCTCTTGTATGTTTTTTTCATTCGGAATTAAATCTATTCCCTTACCATTACTGATAATTTTATTTAAAGCGTATAACCTTCTATATATATCTTCACTTTTTATATGTTTTTGAAGTTTAAATTTTATAGTTTTAGACTTTATACTACCTTCATCTATAACATTCCTCATTATTTCATATAAAACGTCAATTTGTGTATCTAATGGTAATTCATCTTTGATTAACTGTTCTGCGCTTTTATTTTCGTATAATGTCTTCAAACTTAGTCCGCTTCAATAAATTGTATTATCATTTATTTACTAAAGCGTTACCTCCCTTCGTTTTATATGATTATTCCTCACAAACAAGAACTTTTATTTTAGTAGATATTTCTGGGTATATTTTAATCTCTACATCATAAGTTCCTAATAATTTTATTGTATCTGTTACTATTTTCTTTTTATCAATATCTAAACTACATTGCTCATTTAATGCTGCAGCTATATCTTTACTTGTAATTGCTCCAAAAAGCTTTCCATTTTCCCCTGCTTTACCAATTATCTTAACTACTTTATCTTTAAGTGCATTGGCTGTGTTTTGTGCATCTTCAATTTGAGATGTTTTCTTTTTTCTTTCTATGTCATTCTTCTTATTTAATATGTGCATATTAGGGTCAGTAGCTTCCTCGGCTAATTGCCTTGGAAATAAATAATTCCTCGCATATCCATCTGCAGCGTTTACTACATCACCCTTTTTACCCATACTTTTAATATCTTTCAATAATATAATTTTCATTATTTTTCATCCTCCTTTAAGTATTTTTCTATAGCTTCCTTTAATTTGTCTATTACTTCGCCCAGTTTCATCGAAGTAAATTTTGTACCAGCCATAGTCATGTGTCCGCCCCCTCCTAATGTCTCTAGAATTAACTGTACATTTATTTTTCCAAGGGACCTACCACTAATAAATATTTCATCATCTATTTTAACAATAACAAATGATGCTTCAATACCCGTAATGTTTAGAAGTTCATCTGCAGCCTGAGCCGCAACTACTGTATCTTGTACTTCATCTGGGCAAACTGCTATCGCAATTTCATCTTTAATCTCTGCCAATCTTATAATATCAGCTCTTTTTAAAAAAACATTTAAATCATCAGAAAACATTTTTTTAACATCCATAGTATCTGCACCATGACGCCTTAGAAAAGCTGCTGCTTCAAAGGTTCTTACTCCTGTTTTAAAGCAAAAATTCTTTGTATCTACACATATTCCAGCTAAAAGACTTACTGCTTCTATATGCCTTAGCTTTGGCTTATCTACCATATATTGAATCATCTCAGTAACTAATTCAGCTGTAGATGATGCGTATGTTTCCATATAACTAAGAACTGAACCTTGTATAAAATCTTGTGCCTTTCTATGATGATCAATTATAACTACTTTTTCAACTTCTTTAACTATTTCTAAATTCTGTACATGACTTTCATTATGCACATCAACTAATATAAGTAGACTATTTGAATTTCTAACATTTTTAAATCTCTCACCAGTTATAAAAGTATTTTTGTATTCCTCATCATCAAGTATTATATCCATCATACTTTTTATACCACTACTTACTCCTTCAAGAATAATATAACATTCTTTATCTAAACTCTTAATAATGCTATATAAACCAATAGCCGCACCTAAACAATCAGGATCAGCATTTTTATGACCCATGATGAAAATTATACTACTTTCATTTACTAAATCCATTAATGCATGAGCTATAACCCTTGCACGAACTTTAGTTCTCTTCTCAACTTCTTTTGTTTTTCCACCAAAGAAAGATAATTTATCACCTTTTTTTACTACTGCTTGATCACCGCCACGACCTAATGCAAGTTCTTTCGCAGACGTCGCAAATTCATAATTCTTGAGAGGTGTATCTTCGCCTCTTCCTATGCCTATGCTTAAAGTAACTGCAAGTTTATTACCATTACTTATCTCTCGAACACTATCTAATATGTCGAATTTCTTTTCTATTTCCTTTTCAATATACTTGTCTTGAACTATAATAACATACTTATTGGATGTATACTTTTTTACCACAGCATTAACACTCTGTCCATAACTATTTATTGTTCGCTCAATTTCTGCTACAAGCATAGGAGCTTTATCTTCTTCTGTAGTTTTTACAACATCATCTAGGTTATCAACTTCAACTAGCATAATACTTTCACGATTACCGTTAATACCTTTAATAAGATTAGTTTTTTCCGTTATATCATAAAAATATAAGAGCATAATCTTATCCTTAACATTTTTGTTCTCGTTTGTATCTACAATATTTGTGTAGATCTCATAGCATTTATTTTTTATTTTAATGTTTGGAAATATGTTCTTTTTACCCTCTAAAACTTGTTTTAAATTAAGTTCTTTAATTATGTCCCTAATGTTTTTGTTTAAAAGGTCTTCACCTTCGAGCATTGTTGTTACACTCTGATTGTACCATAAAACGTTTCCCGTATACCCAATTATTATTAATGGAAAGGGAAGTTTTACTAAAGTGCTTGTAGTTGCTATATCCAGTTTAGATGAAAAATTTTCGATAAATATTTTCCATTCATTTTTTTTAATTTTAGAATTGTATATATTATACACTACGAGCATTGCATATAAACCAAGCGTTACAAGTCCTACTTGAAAATGTCCATAATAAAATATTATATATATAAGTAGGGCCATGGTCACCATATATATTCTATTATTAACATTGAAATAATTATATTTGTTATCCATAATTAGCCCCCCCACTATTTTCTTCTAATTCTATAAGGATCGAGCTTTCTAAAATCAAAAGCCATTTCCATGAGTCCTATTGAAAAGTAAATATTGCCTAGAGGCGAAATCACAGTTATTCCTAAAATCAATAGTACTATTGGCTTAGATAATTTTTTCTTAACTCTCAAAAAATATGTACTTGCTGCGAGCCCATTAATAATAAATACATTTTGCATAAGCAGTTGAGAGGAATCTCTCAGGAAATTTCCACCCGTAATCTTCTTTGATGCAAGTATTATGCCTATACATACTAGACCTATTAATACAGCACCTACGATGTTAGAAACGCAAAAATTGCTAAAAGGTAATACTTTCTCCATCTTATAATTTAGCTTATTTAATATTGCTCTAGCCACTATGTAATTCAAATAGGCTGTCACTAATGAGTAAATAAAAATAACTGCTGGTATTAATGACAGAAATAGAGCAACATCCAATTTATTTATCATTTGATAATTTTTATCTAAAAACTTTAATTGTTCAGGAGTTGGAGTTATTCCATTTTGCGAATAAACATTTCTTGCTGCATCAATTGAACTTTTCATGGATTGCTTCATAAGCTCAACAAATCTTGAACTCAGATCTAAAAAATTAACTTTTGCTATAAATGACAAGGAAAAAACTATGGTTAATATATTAGATATTGAACATGCTATTGCTAAAAATAATAAAGTTGTAGATGGCTTTTTATTCTTTTTAACACAATAACCAAGTACTATGCCAATAAATATACAAGGGATAGCCGCATATATCGCCCTTATTGGGTTAAATACCATAGAGGTTATAATTATGCTGAGGAATATAGCAGTAACTGTTACCTTCATATTATACCTTATATAAAGTATTGCCACAGGAATTGGTAATATTAATGTTCCTATAAATGATACCATTGGCACGTAACCCGTTAAAATCATTATTACTGATATTATAACAGATATAAGAGAGGCCTCTACAATAGCCTTTGTACTATAATTTTTATTTTCCATCTTATCCTCCAGTACTTATCGTCCCTTTAGGTGCGTATAGAGTTTACTTAAATCCTTTCCATCCTTTTCTATATTATCTCCCTCAACTATTCCAACCTTTAGTTTCTTTTTCATGTTCTCATCCACTTCAACATTTGAGTATCCTAACCTCTCACCCAATATATATAAAAGTATTATTGCCCCTGAAATGCAATCGAGTATTGCATCTTGAGCAACATTGCTTCCTTTACTTAGCAATTTGAAGAAATCACCTATTATACATAATAGCTCAGCCTTCAAACTTTCAATTAACTTAACATTAGACATTATATTAAAATCGTCCCTTTTCATAGTGCATCATCTCCCCTTGTAGGCTTATGCTTATAACTCTATTTTAGTTAGTTTTCTATATTTATGCAACTAAAGTTTATTTCTATATAAACAATCAACAACTAACATCCAATATTTGCATGTTTACATTTTATGGGTTGCAATTATAAGTATACTACAAATTACACTTGATGATATATAATTTTACATATATATTTTCATTATTAATTTAATTATTTTATTTAACTACATTTCAGAAGGAAAATCTCCCACTTCTATAAGTGGGGATTACATACCCTAACAAATATAAAACTTCAATTAACTTCTAAAAAAATAAAAGCAGCCACCTTAAGGCGCTGCTTTTAGTCATTTACTATTTATTAGTAAGAGTCTACTATTCAGTAGTAAATGGTAATAATGCTATGTTTCTTGCTCTTTTTATAGATACAGTAAGCATTCTTTGATGTTTAGCACAGTTTCCAGAAATTCTTCTAGGAAGAATCTTTCCTCTTTCTGTAACATATTTTCTTAATTTATTTATATCTTTATAGTCGATTGCAGTTGCCTTATCCATACAGAAAGCACAAACTTTTCTTTT
>Ga0209123_1001676_pt1 | contig 20940 bp, 22 predicted proteins | sample BarGraIncu00431A_FD_184500 | JGI IMG/M metagenome (GOLD analysis project Ga0209123, IMG submission 184500) | Arctic peat soil microbial communities from Barrow, Alaska, USA - Barrow Graham LP Incubations 004-31A (SPAdes) (version 2) | ecosystem: Environmental > Terrestrial > Soil > Wetlands >... | reverse complement strand
GATGCAGTCTTCCACGCGCGTCATTATTGCCCTAGGTGCTGGCTTTATATTGATAACAGCAGGTGTTGATCTATCGGCAGGACGTGTTGTTGGTTTAGCAGCAGTGTTATCTGCCTCCATGCTGCAGGTAGCGGATTATTCACGCAGGTTTTTCCCGGATCTACCTGATCTGCCAATTTGGATACCAATTCTTGTCGCTGTCCTTGCCGGGTTTATCGTTGGAATTTTGAATGGGTGGATTGTGGCTAAATTTTGTGTACCACCCTTTATTGCCACCTTAGGTACATATGTAGCAGTTTATGGTGTAAACTCCATATATTTTGATATGAAACCAAATGAGTCTCAGCCAATTGGTGGATTAAGAGCTGATTTTACGGAGATTGGATCAGGATCGATAGGGACCGGTCAATATTCCATTCCCTATATCGTTCTTATTGCACTCGTGGTGTCATTTATTGTTTGGGTTATCTTTAATAAAACTAAACTAGGGAAAAATATGTATGCCATCGGCGGTAATATTAATGCCGCCACTGTTGCGGGTATCAGTGTTAGCCGTAATCTGATTACGATATATGCAATTGCCGGGGCACTATATGGATTTGCTGGCGTATTGGAAGCCGCAAGAACAGGTGGTGCGACTAATAATTATGGCAATATGTACGAACTAGATGCCATCGCTGCTTGTGTTGTTGGTGGGGTATCGACGACGGGTGGTATTGGTACCGTGCCTGGCATTTTGGTGGGGGTGGTCATTTTCACCGTTATCAATTATGGCTTGACTTTCGTTGGTATGAATCCGTATTGGCAGCTGATCATAAAAGGTTTGATTATTGTTGCAGCGGTAGCTGTTGATATTCGTAAGTACATTTCTAAAAAATAAATTTGAGAAATGGATATAATGCATTAGAAAAATACCTGCATATCTCATTGCGGACGATTACCACGTGGAATATATAATTCAACTTATCTAGGTCACTCCGCGGACACAAAGACCACCAAGAGGAGGTGTAACAACTGCTCTTGATGGTCTTTGTGCTTCTTTACGTTATATAATTTGTAAGGAAGTGCTAGCTTTGTTCTTATCCTTCGCCTTCTTCAGGTACAATGCAGATAAACCGGAAGACTTCATTACCGCGGTTTAGAATCTGATGATATTCATTAGCTGGAATATAAGAAAAGGATCCTTCTTTTACTTCATGGTCAATACCGTTCATGTGCACAATTCCCTCGCCTTGCAAGAAATAGTTAATATGAGGCCAGGGATGTGTATGAGCGGGTGCTTTACCACCTGGCTCTAGTTCAAAAACTCGCATAACGTGGCCATCCCATCCATCTGTCGGTGAGATGCAGACTTGTTTCCAAGCTTTTTCCACCCCTGGCCCTAACATCGCCTTCTTTTCAACTTGGTCAATATGAGATACAATCATGATAAATCCTCCTTATAAAATAATTTTCCATTTTCCTTTTCCTATTGGTAAATTCGTTTTTTATCCGCAGATACCTCTATTGTGAGATCCTGGATAACGATATGGAGTAACATGATAAGAGATTAGTGGATGCCAATATGAGATGATTAATCTGTTAATAAGTTTTGCAAGGAGGAGTTAGGACGATGAGCAAGAATATTATGTTGATCATGGGAATAGTTGCTTAATGGCAAGGAGGGAAGGTGTTATGATGACAGATTTGAAAAATAGGGTACAAGAGATATGGAGTTTTCTTCATTCTATACCCGAGGTAGGGTTCGAAGAGTTTAAAACAGCTGCTTATTTAGAGCAAGAACTAGAAAAAGCTGGTTATGCTGTCAAAACGGGCGTCGGTGGTACGGGTGTACTTGGTTTATTGGATAGTGGACAACCAGGTCCTACTATCGCTTTGCGTGCCGATATGGACGCCCTAGCCCATCGTATTAATAATCAGGAGTGCGCCATTCATTCTTGTGGGCATGATGCCCATTCAGCCATGGTGTTGACAGTGGCTGAATGCATAGGGGCCAAGGGGATCAAAAATGGTAAAGTGAAAATTTTATTTCAACCTGCCGAAGAAAAGTTATTTGGAGCACTTCGTGTCATCGCTGATGGAGCCATTGATGATGTGGATATTTTATTGGGAATACATTTACGGCCCATCCAAGAGGCCAAACTTAATCAAGCTACTCCTGCTTTGTATCATGGTGCCAGTTATATCATGGAAGCTGCAATTCAAGGTGAAGCATGCCATGGTGCTAGACCTCATTTAGGCGTCAATGCGATTGATGCAGCAGCGGCAGTAGTGAATGCCATCAACGGGATTCACCTCAATCCTGTCATCCCTGCAACAGTCAAGGTGACGAAACTGCAAGCAGGTGGTGCAGCATTAAATGCCATTCCTGATAGAGCAGATATGGCCTTCGATTTGCGTGCTCAGACAAATGCCGCCATGGGAGAAATGCAGAAAAAGACCACCAGAGCCATTGAAAACGGGGCAGCTACTGTAGGTGCTTGCGCTGATATTCAATTAATAGGTGGTTGTCCAGCGGCTGAGTACCATGAAGATATCATTATTTTGGCCCGGCAAGCCATTTTAGATGTACTAGGGGCAGAGGGCTTACTAGATCCTATTACCACGCCAGGTGGAGAAGATTTTCACTTCTTCTTAAAACATAAACCAAGTTTGAAAGTCGGTTATATTGGTTTAGGCGCTGATTTAACGCCAGGCTTGCATAACCCGACAATGGCATTTAATCAAGAGGCGTTAATAAATGGAGTAAATATTCTACTTTATATGGTGAATAAGCTAGTTGGAATTGGCTCTAAGGGGAAATAAGTTCATTTTTGATAGATGAGTATGACCCTATGTATGTATTATAGGAGGTCGTATTATGAATATAAGAATTAATACAATGTATTTTAGTGCGACAGATACAACTAAAAAAGTGGTATCTGGTATAGCTAAGGAATTTTCGGAGAAACTTACTGGAGAAATAAATATTAATTTTATTGATTTTACACTACCGGAAATTAGAAAAGAATCAGTGGTGTTTACAACCGAAGATATTGTCATTATCGGAGTTCCAGTTTATGCGGGAAGAGTTCCCAATATAGTATTAAAATATTTAAATTCGACTACAGGTAATGGTGCGCTAGGAGTTGCTGTAGTTGTATATGGAAATCGGAATTATGATGATGCTTTAATAGAATTGAAAGACATAATGAAACTGAACGGTTTTAAAGTGATTGCCGGGGGTGCCTTTATAGGGGAACATTCATTTTCGAGCATCCTTGCAAAAAACAGACCTGATGAAAAAGATATGGCGATAGTAAGTGATTTTGCCAATCAAATATATAGAAAAATAAGCAATCAAGATGAAGTTGAAACTGTAGCTGTAAATGGACATAGACCCTATAGAAAATATTATATACCTAAAAATAAAAATGACGAACCGGTTGATATTAGAAAGGTGACCCCCAAGACAAATAGCAATTGTATTGATTGCAAACTCTGTGTTGAAGTTTGTCCCATGGGTTCTATTGATTATAAAGATATATCCAAATTAAATGGAATTTGTATTAAATGTGGTGCTTGCATTAAAAAATGCCCGACCCAGGCAAAGTACTATGACGATGAAGATTACTTAAGACATAAGCATGAATTGGAAGTCGATTTTGCTCATCGCAGAGAACCCGAATTATTTATATGAAAATAATAAATACATTGTTCCCTAAAGGGCATGCCGTGAAAAAAGTGAAATATTATGTTACGAGCATGCCAGAGCAGATCGTAGTTGCATAAAAGATCCTGGAATCAACTGTGAGCGAATTTTATGTTGAAAAATAGATACAATAATGATAGAATTTGTGCTATAAGAGGTTGGCTATTTGGCGCAAATTTATACTGAAAAGGGGGATATTATGAAAATTAGCGGTAGAAACAAATTGCAAGGTATTGTTAAAGAAGTTGTTAAAGGGACTGTAATGGCTAAAGTTGTAGTGGACTATAAGGGTGATGAAATTGTTGCTACCATCACTGTGGATTCAATTGACGATTTGGGCTTAAAAGTTGGGGATGAAGTCACGGCATTGATCAAGTCCACAGAAGTTATGATCATAAAATAAGAACTTTACATATATTTTTTAAAGAAGACTTGGCGTTAGCCAAGTCTTCTTTACGCTCCCCACGAATATAAGTACTATTAAAATAATTTAAAATCCATGAGTAAATGTTGCTTCCAATTTGTTATTGGATTGGCCGCCGCTGATGGTTTTCTGAGCTTTATATACAATTTCTAAACTGTCAGCAGTGCTGAGATTATGAGTTATGCAATAATGGACACCTTTATTGTCATTATCGAAGTCACTTTGTTGCCCCATAGCGCCATTAGACTCTACTCTAAAGCCAGTGATCGACGCTGCTGTCTTATGATCAAACTCGTAGTTCCAGATGGCAGCATATGCTTTATTATCCACACTACTACTGGATGTTGTGAATTCTGCTGTCAGGCTATTTTTACCGAATTTATAAGTTCCATCCACAGCCCAGTGATTTGTACTTTCTGTACTTGGGCCTTGGTAACGCCCAAGGGTCAGACCCCAATTCAAATTTTCTCGCGGACTATAGCCAGCTCGCATGGCGTATATTTTGTTATCCAAGCTGTCAGCATTATCTTCTTGTGCGATCAGTGCTGATACAGCCATAACACCAACAGTACCAGAAGCAGTCAAGCCATCGACAAAGGTTTTCTTGCCAATATTCGAATCCGCTCGACTGTATAAAAGAGCAGTTTTACCTACCCCTACATCCTGGCGACCTAGCTTGTATACAAGATTGGTTGTTTTATAAATTACACCATATTGATCCACAGCAAGTACAGATTTTTTGTCCATGTCATAAACACCAAAGTTAGTGTTGAAGTCCCCCAATCCTGATGTTGTAAGGTGTTGAGCCCCAAGGCAGGCATAGCCCGACCATCCGGCTCCCAAATTGACCTCGCCCATAAGTTTGGTGCTATAGACCATACCAGAGACGCCAGCAGCTCCATCGGCAGTATCTCTTTCATATTTTATTGAAACATCACCAGTCATGTTAACTGGCCCAGCAAGTGCTACCGGCACCTGATAGAAGCTTATACCTGCGACTAGGATTGCTAACAATTTTTTCATATAAACACTCCTCATAATTTGCTGTTTTTTTATTAAAAATGCAATGGGTTGAATAAGTATGTATTACTGGGATAGACGTCGGGATGTTTGAAAGAAACTAGTAGCTGTTTTTGAACATAATCATTCCCTTTCGAATTTAACGCAATGACAATGCAATTGATTATCATTATCTTTCGCAATAATATAATAAATGAGATCTAGTTGTCAAGGTTGAATAGTTACTTTCTAAAAGGACGCGTTAGCGTTTTTCTTATAAAAAAGACAGTGTCAGGTCTTGACACTGTGGATTATTTGAGTTATCATACAGTTTACCTGATAATGATAATTGTTACCAAGTGAATGAAGGAGGAAAATAACATGAGTAAATTTCTTAGTGATTTATTACCAGGAGAAAAAGGTGTAGTAAAAAAAGTAATTGGTACTAGCATGATTAAGCGTCGTATTGTTGATATGGGTGTTGTGGCTGGGGCAGTCATTGAAGTACAAAAATTCGCACCTCTTGGTGATCCGATGGAGATAAAGATAAAGGGTTTTAATCTGTCACTCAGGAAAAATGAAGCTGAGATGATTGAGCTGGAAACAGCCTAAAGAGTGGAGTAGTAGTGATGCTCCTGGCAATAGTGGAATTATATAATAAAATTTTTTTAAATAATGAATGATAATGATAATTATTATCTAAAATTTATTGAAAAAGGGGAACAGTAATGGGAAAAAATAAAATAACTGTGGCACTTGTCGGTAATCCAAATTCAGGGAAAACAACTATTTTCAATAATTTGACAGGCGGACGGCAACATGTGGGGAATTATCCTGGGGTTACAGTCGAGAAGAAAGAAGGATATCGGACTTTTAACGACAATGATTTTGTTATTATAGATTTACCTGGCACATACAGCTTAACTGCATATTCTCTGGAAGAAGTAGTAACTCGCAATTTTATTGTCAATGATAAACCAGATATGGTTATTGATATTCTTGATACATCTAATCTAGAGCGAAATTTATATTTGACAGTGCAGCTGTTAGAATTAGAACGCCCAACGATTTTGGCGTTAAATATGATTGATGTGGCTGACGCATCAGGATTAAAAATAAATGATGCTAAACTGGCAGAGCGTTTAGGCGGTATTCCGATTGTGCGTACCAATGGTGTACATAATAAAGGTATGGAGGAGCTACTCGGTATTATTCTACAATCCAGTAGCAAGCAGGAAAAATCAAAATTCAGATTAAATTATGGGGTCGATATTGAAAACGCTATACTAAAACTAGAATCTTTATTACTACCAGTCCACCAGAAGCTCCAGTTTCCTACGCGCTGGTTAGCTCTGAAACTCTTAGAAAATGACACTAATATTATTGATTCTGTCAAGGAATTTCCCAATGCTGATAGTATTATAAGTGAAATGAGTGAGCAACGAACTGAACTTTTTCATAAGTTAGGCGAAGATGTGGAAATTTTTATTGCTGGTCAGCGGTATCAGTTCGTGGGTAAGGTATATCAGCAGGCTGTTGATAACAGATCAGTGAATACAGTAACGATATCTGATAAAATTGATAAAATTTTAACAAATAGAATGTTTGGGTTACCGATATTTTTCGCCTTAATGTGGCTTGTCTTTAATCTAGTATTTACATTGGGTAAAGTTCCCTCTAATTGGATTGACACAGGTTTTGGTATGCTCGGTAAATATCTGGAAAACATCATTAGCGATGGTCCTCTCAAGTCTTTGCTTGTGGACGGTATTGTTGGTGGTGTGGGTAGTGTGCTTGTCTTTATACCCAGTATTTTATTATTATTTTTAGCAATTGCAGTGTTAGAAGATACAGGCTATATGGCGAGAGCAGCCTTTATCATGGATAGAGTGATGAGGCGATTTGGACTTCATGGTAAATCATTTATTCCTTTATTGTTAGGTTTTGGTTGCAGTGCGACTGCTATGATGGGGACTCGGACATTGGAAAACCCACGTGACCGCATTATTACCATGCTCGTGACGCCACTGATGAGTTGTAGTGCAAAATTGCCAGTATACACTATTTTGATTGCGTCGTTTTTTGATGAAAAAATTGCTGGTAATGTTTTATTTTCCATTTATTTTTTGGGAATTATATTATCATTGGTTATGGCTAGAATTTTTCGGAGTACATTTTTTGAAGGTCAAAGTGAAGCTTTTGTGATGGAATTACCCCAATATCGTATACCTACGATAAAAAGTGTACTGATTCATATGTGGGAACGCAGCGCGCTGTATGTAAAAAAAGCAGGAACGATTATCCTAGCGGCCTCTATTTTAATGTGGTTTTTAACAACCTATCCAAAAGACATAGAATACTCTCAGGATTATGATGCTTTGGTGACTCAAGCTGAGGAAACCTATTCCCAGCAAGTGAATGAAGAAGTTTTATCCAAATTAGAAATTGAAGACATTACTCAAAATGAAAAATTGGCAACTTTAATTGATAATCTTCAAAAAAATGAAGAAATTTTTGCGGAAAAAACTAAAGAATTAGATGAAGAGACACCAGAATATATTACATTAGAAAAAGAAAAAACTGAGAAGAATCAGCAACTTGAAATCGAAAATGCAGAAATATATTCTTATGCTGCAAAATATGTGGAGTTAACCCAAAGCTTAGCGGATGAAAAAGAAAAAACAGAAAATGAAAAGTCGGGGGAAAATTTAGCGAAAAGTTATGCCGGACAATTTGGTAAGGCAATTGAACCTGTAATAACACCTCTTGGGTTTGATTGGCGTATTGGTATTAGTTTGGTATCAGGTGTCACTGCTAAAGAAGTGGTTGTTAGTACTATGGGTACTATTTATAGCATTGGCGACGGCAATGAAAATACTCACAGCATGACAAAGGCACTAAAAAATGATGAACACATGAATCCTTTGGTGGCATATGCACTGATGGTTTTTGTACTGATCTATTCTCCATGCCTAGCAGCTCTTGCAGTCATGCGAAGAGAAACAGGGTCATGGAAATGGCCTGCAGTGAGCATGGTATATTTAACAACACTGGCATGGATCGTGACGTTTATTGTATACCAGGGTGGTAAATTATTAGGTTTCGGTAACTAATAAGTAGTTTGTAGCGAGGGAGAAATGGTTTGTGTCATGATTAGTTTGACGCAAACCATAACTCTATTCAAAAGATACATTGTATGAATAATAGTTAGCAATGGCAAATGCCGGAGCTTCTAAAGAGGAGAGATTAATATGCAGACAGCAGTAGTATATATAATAGGGGGACTTGCAGTGGGTTATTTAGCAATAACTATTTGGAGGAAAATAAAGGGGCAGGGATCATGCTGTAATTCAGGTGGTTGTGATGGTTGTCGTTCTGTGGACAAAGATAAATAAATGATTGAAATGAAGATAGCAGTGATGTGCTACTCTTATTTTTTAACTATTTAATGATAATGATAATCAATAGAATGAAAGGGGCAAGAAATATATGTGCATCGTAGTGATTGGCGCCGATTATTTAGGCAATATTGAAAAGAATTTATATTCATTAGGTGTGACGAAATTAAAGCATATTGATGGGCGAAAAGTCTCTAATCAAAATAAAATTAGTATTCCACCCAAGACAGATTTTGTATTGGTTTTAACTGATTATGTTAATCATAATACGGCTAAAATGGTAAAGGCAATTGCTAGGACGCAAGATATCCCTTTGATTTTTTCAAAACGTTCCTGGGGTGCTGTAGAAGAAAAATTAATTTCTGCGGGAATCATGCACTAGTAGATATAAATAATCTCTGATAAGGTGGAGTAAATTATTATGTGTTGGAAGAAAATTTTACAACGACAAGAATTCGAAAATAATGGAGATTTTTTCTTATTAATTATTATCAAAAAGTCACGCATTTTATAATGGATGCGTGGCTTTTTAAATTAGCCTTGATTCTCTTTGATAATCCCTACATTAGCGTCAGAAGGATTGGCGGATATTTGATGGGGTATTATATTGTGAGGTTGACTTGACCCCGGGAAAAAAAGAGTATATAATTTAAATAAGAGAATTACTAATTAGTAATGATATCAAATAAGAATAAATAGAAATATTTATCAAAGTTATCATATTTCTATTTTGTCGACCGAGATGGTTACTGTTTTCTACTGTTCGAAGGTGTTTGATAAACATTATTAGGATATTTTATTGTGTATAAATAGGATATTATTACAAATAATAAGATAATTAACTAGGAGGATGATTGTTTGTGAAAGGAATTATAGAATTATTACAGTCCAAGGGTTATAAAATGACTCCCCAGCGTAGAACTGTTATCAAGGCATTATTTGAGTGTGGCCAGTTCCCAACAGCCCAAGACATTTTGGAATATGCGAAAAAAGTTAATCCGGATATGGGTATCGATACTATTTATCGAAATCTAAATTTGCTGACTGAGATGGGCGTATTAAATCAGATTAATATAAAAAGCCGAGATGTAAGCGTTTTTGAAATAGTAACTGATCATCATCATCATCTAATATGCTTAAATTGTGGAAAAACAGAGTGCTTAGATTATTGCCCTGTTTTACAAGATGTTGAGAAAATAGCAGATGACAAAAAATTTAAAATTATGGGTCATAGTCTAGAATTTTATGGCTACTGCTCGACATGTCAAGCCAGTTAATTGAGTAAAAAAGAGTATTATTCAGCGGGAGGAATCCATGTGTTTACAAAACTAGTTAAGGTCATATCCATATTAACAATGAGCGCCCTTATATTAGTAGGGTGTGGGCAAAATAAAAGTACGGACAATCAGGGAAGCCCTACGAGTGCAGGGGCTGAAAAGAAATTTACCATTGTGACGTCCTTCTATCCAATGTATATTTCTACTATTAATATTACGAAGGGGGTGGCCGGTGTTCAAGTGATAAATATGACAAAACCACAAACCGGTTGCCTTCATGACTATCAAATGACGCCAGAAGATTTGAAAACCCTTGAAAAAGCAAACGCTTTTGTTATTAATGGTGCAGGAATGGAGCAGTTTATAGATAAAGCAATGAAGCAACAGGCTCAATTGCAAGTGGTAAACGGGAGTAAAGGCATTGTATTACTAAAAGATGAAAAGGGTGAAGAAAATCCTCATGTTTGGGTAAGTATTTCTAATGCCATACTCCAGGTTCAGAATATAACTCAGCAACTCTCGGCAATAGATACCGCCCATGCTGATCAGTACAAAAGTAATGGGGATGAGTATATAAAAAAACTATCAGTACTGCGCGATAAAATGCATAAATCCTTAGATAATGTACCACACAAAGATATTGTGACCTTTCATGAAGCCTTTCCTTATTTTGCTCAAGAATTTAATTTACATATTGTAGCTGTCATTGAAAGAGAGCCTGGGGCAGAACCAACACCGAAAGAATTAGAGGAGACTATCCGGCAGATTAAGGAAGCCAACATTAAAGCATTGTTTGCCGAACCGCAATACCCATCCAAAGCGGCAGAGGTTATTTCAAGGGAAACAGGTGCAAAAGTATATACACTGGATCCGGCAGTAACGGGTGATGCTAGGCCAGATGCTTATAACGATTATATTACGATCATGGAGAAAAATTTGAAAACATTACAAGAGGCATTACAATGATAGGACAAAATAAACACAGCTGTGAAAAGAGTGAAAGCGATTGTCAACGTTTATGTTGTACAAAAATTGAGAATTTCAATGTGGCGATTGGCAAAACACAAATACTAAAAGACGTAAATATTCATATACACTGTGGCGAATTGACGGCGCTGATTGGAACGAACGGGGCTGGCAAAAGCACGTTGCTAAAAGCAATACTCGGTGAAGTAAAGCATTCAGGGGAATTAAAATATTTTGATGCGAAGGGGGTCCGTACTGGACACCCTTCCATTGGATATGTCCCCCAATATTTAAATTTTGATTTAAGTACACCAACCAGTGTCCTTGATGTTTTTATGGCATGTGTGACAAGCATGCCTTCATGGCTAATGAGCCCACGTAGTATTCGTAATCGGGTGAGCCACAGCCTAGAGAAAGTAAAGGCTGCCCATCTGATAGATCGCAGGTTAGGAGCACTATCGGGTGGAGAACTTCAAAGAATACTTCTTGCTTTGGCTCTTGATCCGATACCTGATTTGCTTTTACTCGATGAACCTGTATCTGGCGTTGATCAGAATGGATTAGAGTTATTTTATGACATCGTATCCGAATTACGAGAAAGTTATGATTTGTCGATTATTCTGGTATCCCATGATCTTGGTTTAGTCGAAAAATATGCTGACCGCGTCATTCTCTTGAACGGCAGGGTTGTATGTAACGGTACGCCAGAGGAAGTCTTTAATGATGATCGTACGAGAAAGGTCTTTGGCATGTTACTGAGTGGACAAAAAGCCCGCGAGAAATCTGAATCTAGAGTTGAAGGGGCGGGGATTTGATGTTGGATATATGGTATGGATTGGTGAGTAACGTTCTCCCTTTTCAATGGGTAGATCATGTCTTTATGAAAAATGCTTTGCTGGCAGTACTGTTGGCGACACCCCTGTTCGGCATATTGAGTACCATGGTAGTGAGTAGTCGTATGGCATTTTTTTCTGATTCTCTTGGGCATGGGGCATTTACTGGTGTGGCAATCGGTACGTTGGTGGGTGGGATCAGCCCGCTATGGGGGACTATCCTGTTTTCAGTGGCTTTCGCTATCCTGATCACGGTCATTAAAAATAAGAGTAAAACTTCACCGGATACGATTATCGGCGTGTTTGCATCAACGGCGGTCGCCATAGGTCTGGTCATGATGTCTTTTGGTGGAGGTTTTAATAAGTTTTCAGCATTTTTGATTGGTGATTTGTTGAGTATTGCCCCTTTGGAAATTGCCATGCTGTTTGAGGTTTTTGTTGGCGTCATCTTATTATGGTTATTTATTTTTAATAAATTACTGATCATTAGCATCAATCCATCCTTGGCAGCCAGCCGAGGAATCAATACACTACTGATTGAAATTATGTTTTCATCAGCCCTTGCTGTAGTTGTGGCGATGACGATTCATTGGGTTGGATTGTTGATTATTAACTCCTTGCTAGTTCTACCGGCAGCAGCGGCACGGAATATAACCATTAATGTTAGACAATATCATTTAGCATCAGTATGTTTCGCAGTTTTTTCAGGTGTAGCGGGGCTAATACTTTCCTACTATATGAACACGGCAACCGGCCCAACAATTGTTCTCATCTCGTCCATGCTGTTTTTTACGACTTTCGCAATACGAGGTCATTTTATAGGTTAATCATGGGGGTCTATGATTATAATGGTGAAAAATAAAAGACTGCACACAAGGTAAATATTTACCCTGTGTGCAGTCTTTTATTTGAAAAGATAAAGTAAAATAAAGAAGTAACGTGAAAATACGTTGCTTTTTATTTATTAAGCTTTTTTAATTCTGCTAATAAGTGATCATTCAGTACTTTTATAAAAGTGCCCTTCATACCTAATGATTTAGATTCAAGAACCCCTGCGCTTTCTAATTTGCGTAATGCATTTACAATCACTGAACGAGTAAGACCTACATGATCAGCAATTTTACTCGCGACTAATAATCCTTCAGTGGCATCCAATTCATGTAAGATGTGTGTCACAGCTTCAAGTTCTGAATAAGAAAGAGTGCCAAGGGCAACTTGTACTGTCGCTTTTTTACGAGCTTCGTCTTCAATTTTGCCACTACGATCCCGTAAAAATTCCATACCTACAACGGTAGCCCCATATTCAGCTAAAATAAGATCATCAGCATTAAACTCCGTTTGGAATTTAGCTACAATTAAGGTGCCAATACGTTCACCTACACCATGAATAGGTACAATCGTCGTAAATTTATCGTTAAATAAACAGGGCTCTCCTTGGCTAAAAGCACATAGTCCATCTTTAAGAGTTAAGTTTGGTGAGGTTTCATTAATTCGCAGTAGCCATTCCACATAATATCCTGGAAAGACTTTTGGTAACAGCACTTTATCACGCATCACTTCACATTCGAAGTTATCCAAACAAGCGTAACCAAGTAGTAGACCATCTTTACTAAGAATATACACATTAGCACCCATTACTGTACTAAGCAAAGTAGACATTTCAAGATAATCTACTTTTTCGGATTTTTGCAACAATTTATTGATTTTACGAGTACGTTCTAACAAGGATTTCATAATAATTTTTCCTGCCTTTCATTAGGTTATATTACCTAAATTATAAAATATAATGATTTAAATCTGGTATCTCGCCAGCAAACATTCTTTTTCCAGTATAACATTTTTATTTATCAGTAGCAATTATAGACTCCATAATATAACATATAACGTTCGAGAGCTACTGTCAAGATTAGTTTGTCATTGTAATAAGAAATCTAGTTTTTTCTATCATGGATTAGATTTTTATTGGGCATTGTTAAATTAATGTAGCGGTAATTTGATTCAATTTAGTTAAGGCATAAGGACTGATTTTTAGGGTGTAATCTTTGACTCCAGTACCACCGTAAACAAATGAATGTTCAAAGAGCTTTTTATCCAAAATGTGAGGCAGTGGTATCCCAACTAAAGGAACGTTACCTATTTTATAACCCATAGTCTCAACTTCTTTTGGATTTGCTAATTTGATTTTTTGAAAATTTAATAGTTGAGCTACTTCTGTAAAGTTAATCCGACCACGATTGCCAGAAACAATTAATGCAAAAAAACCAATATCTGTTTTGATAATCAATGTCGGCGCCGTCTGTCCAATATCTATATTAAAGTAATCTGCACCTTCTTGCGCTGATCGGAGCAAAGTATTATGATAAATTAATTCGTATGAGTATGTGCTCTTTGCTAAGAGGTTTTTTAAGTTTTCCATAAATCAATCCTTCTTTCTAATAAAATATCTATTTCAGACATTATTAATCCTTTTTTCGATTAGCGTGCTTATTTTTTGCTTACTTACAGTTTAACATTTTTTATTGTAAAAGATGGGAAAAATAAAAATTAGTGGCTTTTATTGGATGACTTGCCTGTGATGTTGTCCCGTATTAGATTAGAGAGTAGCGGTTTCAAAGTGAATAAAAAAATAATTCAATAATTAATGATTGACAAGGACATTAAATGGTGATATATTTATGAAAATTATAGATTTAAAGCTGATCAGAGAACTGAAGGCTGAAGATTTTTTGCGCTTAGGCGGAAAAAATTCTTCGGCTTTTTTATTTTCTGAAGAAGTACATTGTCATGTGTTATTGGTCACTAAAAAATATTGGAGGAGATTTTATTATGGCTTTACCTGAAAATTTGCGCTTTAATACTTTGTCAGTTCATGGAGGGCAAGAACCTGATCCAACGACTGGATCGCGAGCCGTTCCTATTTACCAAACATCATCCTATAGTTTCCGGGATAGTGAGCATGGTGCTAATCTTTTTGGCCTCAAAGAGGCGGGCAACATATATACCCGCATTATGAATCCGACCACTGATGTCTTTGAAAAACGGATTGCAGCCTTGGAAGGTGGCGTGGCTGCCTTGGCTTTTGCTTCCGGGCATGCAGCGATTAGTGCGGCGATTTTAAATATTGCCGGTGCTGGAGATGAAATCGTCAGCTCATCCAGCTTGTATGGTGGTACTTATAATATGTTTAGTTATACGTTGCCCCGTATCGGTATTAATGTAAAATTCGTTGATCCTAGTGATCCAGAAAATTTTCGACTTGCCATTACAGAAAAAACTAAAGCCATCTATGCTGAAACCATCGGAAATCCGAAAATTGATGTTCTTGATATTGAAAAAGTCGCAAAAATAGCTCATGAACATGGCATACCATTAATTGTTGATAGCACCTTCGCTACCCCGTATTTGCTGCGTCCTATTGAGTTTGGTGCAGATATTGTTATTCATTCTGCGACCAAATTTATCGGTGGGCATGGTACCTCTATGGGGGGCGTGGTTATAGACGGTGGAAAATTTGATTGGGCTAATGGTAAATTCCCCTCATTAACAGAACCAGACCCTAGTTATAATGGCTTGGTGTATACTGAGGCCTTAGGAGCACTCGCGTTTATTGTACGTCTGCGCATTCAAGTGTTACGAGATTTTGGGGCGACCGTCAGTCCGTTTAATAGCTTTTTGTTCCTGCAGGGCTTAGAGACCCTACATCTGCGCATGGCTCGCCATAGTGAAAATGGGCTAGCCGTCGCTGAATATCTATCTCAACATGAACAAGTCAGTTGGGTTAATTATCCAGGGTTAAAGAGTAATGCAAATTATGAACTAGGTCAGAAATACTTACCCAAAGGGGCTAGTGCTATCTTGACCTTTGGTATTAAGGGTGGACTTGAGGCAGGCAAAAAGTTTATTGATTCTTTAAAATTATTTTCAATACTTGCCAATGTGGGAGATTCCAAATCCCTTGTGATTCATCCTGCGAGTACGACTCACTCTCAGTTGACTTCTGAGCAACGGGCCGCTGCTGGTGCCCCTGATGACATGATACGTTTGTCTATAGGGATTGAGGATGTAGCCGATGTTATTGAAGATCTTGCTCAGGCTTTAGCTATCGTTAAGTAAAAAACGATTGTATCATGGGAAGTGTAGTACGTTACATACATGTGTCAACAGGAAAGGCTAAGAATAATACTCTTAGCCTTTCCTGTTAGCTTGTAATTGTAACCCGAGAATAAAGGTTACTTGCTAAAGGAAGAAGGTAATAAAAGATGAGATCAGAGGAAACAAAACAGCATATTATTGAATACGCCAAGAGTATGGGAGCCAGTTTGGTTGGTTTTGCACCCATAGCAAGGTGGAAGGAGTTTAATGAAGTGCATCCTAGATATCATCCGGATGCTATTTGGCCAGATGCTAATACTGTCATCGTTTTAGGAATCCCAGTGCTACTGCCAATTTTAGAGACCACACCTTCGATTAATTACGTGGAATTATATGATACCTGCAACATTATGTTAGATCAAATTGCTTATCGCTTGGCGGTATATTTGAATGATCGAGGACATGCATCTATTTTCTTACCTCGTGACGGTTATGGAAATATTGAGATCCTAATTAATAAACCAGTGGCTGCTTTTAGTCATGTATATGCAGGTAAGTATGCAGGCCTTGGAACCATTGGCTATAATAATACGTTGCTGAATGCCCAATATGGACCAAGAGTTCGCTATGTTTCGGTGTTTACTAAATTACGCTTACCTGGGGATGCCTTAGTAGCAAAAGACCTGTGTAATGGGTGTCATGTATGTCAAAAACTTTGCCCATCTCAAGCGTTCACCACTCAGGAGAAAAATGTTGTTGCCAATATGGATAAAGTGGCTTGTGCTCGTTATCATGCCGAACTTAAAAATGAAAATCGTTATCCATGTGGTATCTGCATTAAGGTTTGCCATGTGGGCAAAGATCGTGAGTTGTACAATAGTACGAATATCAAACTTTATTTAGAGGAAAAGGAAGCAATCCAGAAAGACCCCGATGATATCCGTTATCAAGGATGGGTTCATTGCCGGACTCATGGGTCAAAGGGAGATAGAAAATTTTAACTAACTAAGTTAACTATACTTGGTGATTTGGCGATATAATATAATAAAGTCAATTACTTTAGTTGATCAGATAAACTGAAGACTGAAGATGTTGTTTGCATTTTTAGCTTTTTTTTGTTCGTGATAATAAAAATAAAAAACAGGAGGAATCATGATGAGTCGAGAGAAAGATTTAAATAACTTAAGTTGTACAGATTGTAGCATTTACAATTGCAAAACTAGGAGCAAGGAGTTTCCTGGTTTTTGTTTAACGACGAAAGACAATGAGGAACATTCTATTGTAAATGATATTGAGGAAATCAAGCATTATTTGCAAGGGGATGAGCAAGATGCTATCGTGGCTAGAGCATCGGCTCAGGTAGAAGGACTTTTTTATGGCAAGCTCACTCGAGTTGAGGAAATTATTGAATTTGCCCGTCGTATTGGTGCCAAGAAAATTGGTATTGCCACTTGTGCTGGCTTGATTGAGGAAGCCAAAATTTTTGCCGATATTCTGACGGCTAAAGGGTTAGAACATTACAGTGCTATTTGTAAAGTGGGCTCCGTCGATAAGGCGGAAATTGGCATATTAGAAGAACATAAAATTAGACCAGGCACTCATGAATCCATGTGTAACCCTATCTTGCAAGCTCGTCTACTAAATTACCAAAAAACAGATTTGAACGTAGTCATTGGACTTTGTGTTGGACATGATTCTCTGTTTACAAAATACTCAGATGCTTTGGTAACCACTCTAGTTACCAAAGATCGCATTACAGGACATAATCCGGTGGCAGCCTTATACACTGCCCATTCTTATTACAATCGTTTGCGTCAACAGAAGGAATAAATTATTAATAATATTCAATATAAGCATAAGTGAGGATGATGGAAGATGGCAGAAAATAATTTTAAAATTGACTTTGATCAAATCATATCCCGTCATACTACGGGTAGTGTTAAGTGGGATGGGTTGGGCAAGATATTTGGCAGTGAGGATGTATTGCCCCTGTGGGTTGCGGATATGGATTTTCCGTCGCCTGTTGCAGTGGTTACTGCAATCAAAAAACGTGCTGAACATCCAATATATGGGTATAACACACAAGAAGCTTCATTGTATCAATCTATCATTGAATGGGTTAAGCGTCGTCATGGTTGGGAAATTGAACAAGACTGGATTTTGCTGGCACCAGGTGTTGTTCCGTCGATTATTTTTTCAATTCTGGCCCTCTCCCAGCCTGGTGATGGTATTGTTATTCAACCACCCGTATATCCACCTTTTTTTGCCTCAATCAAAGATAATGAACGGGAAATAGTTGAAAATCCTCTTCTTTTCAAGGAAGGTCGCTATGAAATTGATTTTGAGGATTTAGAGAAAAAACTTTCTAATCCTAACAATAAGTTGCTCTTATTATGCAGTCCTCATAATCCTGTAGGACGCGTGTGGGGGGAAGATGAACTGAGAAAAATTTATGAATTATGTCAAACATACAAAGTGGATGTATTATCAGATGAAATACACAATGATTTAGTCTTTGAGGGGCATAAACATACTGTATTTGCTTCCCTTGGTGAGCCTGCTTGTAAACAAAGTGTCACTTTTATGGCTGCTAGCAAAACCTTTAATGTGGCAGGTCTCAACTTTTCTTATATTATTGTTCCTTGTAAGCGCAGACGTGCATTGATTCAAGGGTGGATGCAACGATTACATCTGAACCGTAATAACCTTTTTGGTGTTCTTGCTACTGAAGTTGCCTATCGGGAAGGCGATGTTTGGTTAGATGGGCTGCTTACTTATCTGGGGAAAAATGCAGATACTTTGGTGGCGTTTATTGCGGCAAGATTGCCTGATGTCAAAGTAATAAAACCTGAGGGTACTTATTTAGCCTGGCTGGATTTTCGTGCATATTTTACAGATGGGCAAGAGTTACAAAAATTCCTTGTCCATACGGCAAAAGTAGGCTTGAATTCCGGTAAAAATTTCGGTAGTCAAGGGGAAGGGTTTGCGCGCATTAATCTTGCGACGCAACAAAGTGTATTGCTGGAAGCATTAGAACGAATAGAAAAAGCATTGTTAAAGACTGATAGGATTGGGAAATAATAATAAAATAGCAATACATAGAATAGAAAAAGAGTATTGTCTAAAGTTAATACCCATGGTATAATAAGTTAAATTTAATAATGCATTGCTGATCAGATAACTGAAGGCAAAAGAATTGTTTTTACAACAAATTCTTTTGCCTTTTTTTGTATAAGTAAATGTAAAATGAATTGTTGCTGTTGTGATTTAAATTATTTTAGTTCTGTATTTAGCGTGCATATATATTCTGTGGCAAAAAATAAGGGGGTAATAGTGTGTCAAAAATTGCAAAGAATTTAACAGATTTAATCGGTAATACACCATTGTTAGAGCTGTCTAACTATAGTGAGCAGCATGATCTTAAGGCTAAGGTGATTGCAAAATTAGAGTATTTTAATCCGTTAGGTAGTGTTAAAGATCGTATCGGTTATGCCATGATCAAGGATGCAGAAGACAAAGGTTTAATTAGTATTGGTTCAGTAATTATTGAACCAACCAGTGGTAATACGGGTATTGCACTAGCTTTTGTGGCAGCTGCTAAAGGGTATAAATTAATTTTGACCATGCCGGAGACCATGAGTATTGAAAGACGCAATTTACTGAAGGCTTTAGGCGCTCATTTAGTGCTTACTCCTGGCGCACAAGGTATGAAAGGGGCCATCGCCAAAGCGGAAGAACTGGCCAAGGAAACTCCCCATTCTTTTATTCCTCAACAATTCCAAAATCCAGCCAATCCTGAAATTCACCGTCAAACAACAGCAGAGGAAATATGGCGAGATACAGATGGGAAAGTGGATATTTTCATTGCTGGGGTTGGTACAGGTGGCACGATTACTGGGGTTGGTGAAGTGTTAAAAGCTAAGAATCCAAATGCGCAGATCATTGCCGTGGAACCTGCAGATTCGCCTGTCTTATCAGGAGGAAATCCTGGACCACATAAAATTCAAGGCATTGGGGCAGGCTTTATTCCTGGTGTTTACAATAGTAATGTTATTGATGAAATATATCAAGTTAGAAATGAAGAAGCGTTTGATACAGTGAGGCAACTTGCATCGTCAGAGGGGCTGCTTGTTGGTATATCCAGCGGGGCGGCGGTATTTGCTGCGACGCAAATTGCAGCTCGCCCAGAGAATTACGGGAAAGTCATTGTTGTGTTGCTCCCTGATACAGGAGAAAGGTATTTGTCCACACCTGTGTTCCAAACAGAGTAACAATACTTAAAAATTAGCTGATCAGTAACATCTGAAGGCTGAAGAAACGGCGCATGCCGCTTCTTCAGCCTGTTTATTTTTGAGTTTTTAAAAGAGGAGATTGCGTGCCATGTTAAATTCTAAGGAACGTTTACTGACAGTATTACGAGGAGATAAAGTAGATCGCCCGCCTGTCATATGTACTGGTGGTATGATGAATGCTGCTACAGTTGAGATTATGAATACAACGGGTCACATTTTACCTGATGCCCACAGTGATGCTCAGTTGATGGCGGCACTTGCTGGTGATATATATGAACAGACTGGGTTTGAGAATATAGGAATTCCATTTTGTATGACGGTTGAAGCCGAGGTTTTAGGCAGTGAGGTTACTTATGGTACATTAGCTTGCGAACCTAAAATTACCAAAGAGGTATTCCAGGCTGCAGGGGAGGTCGTCATTCAGGATATAAATCAAATGCTTGATAGTGGACGTATTGGAACAGTGGTGGAAGCTGTGTCGATACTGGCTCAACGTTATCCGGAAGTACCTATTATTGGTAATTTGACGGGCCCTATCAGTACAGCAGCTTCGCTCGTAGATCCAGTGTCTTTCCTAAAAGAGTTACGTAAAAAACCGGAAGAGTGCCACCGGGTACTTAATTACGTCACCGATCTGTTAATTGGTTTTGCTCAGCAAATGATTGCCAAGGGTGCCACAATGATTGCCATTAGTGATCCAACAGCTACTGGTGAAATATTAGGGCCGAAGATGTTTAAAGAGTTTGCCATTCCTTATATTAATCGAATTGTGGATGTTATGCATGAAAAGAATATTCCGGTGCTACTGCATATTTGTGGCAACATGAATATTGTACGCTCCCTTATAGCAGAGATTAGGGCTGACGCCATTAGTACCGATGCACTTGTTAGCTTGCGAGAACTTAAAGCACATATTCCACAACTTACGACCATGGGCAATGTGAGTACATATCTGGTTCTTTCCACAG
>Ga0209123_1001674_pt1 | contig 20949 bp, 20 predicted proteins | sample BarGraIncu00431A_FD_184500 | JGI IMG/M metagenome (GOLD analysis project Ga0209123, IMG submission 184500) | Arctic peat soil microbial communities from Barrow, Alaska, USA - Barrow Graham LP Incubations 004-31A (SPAdes) (version 2) | ecosystem: Environmental > Terrestrial > Soil > Wetlands >... | reverse complement strand
AGATTCACTATTGTATATACTCTCATAAACTTTAAGAGTATTTTGCGCAGTATTTTGCCACGAAAATTCACTAGATCTTATTAATGCTTTAGAACTAAGGTCATCCCTTAGGCTTTCGTTCCCAAGCAAGTTACCTATGGCCATGGATATTTCAGAAATATCATAGGGGTCTATTAAAATACCGCCATCGCCAACTACCTCGGGAATGGATGTAAGTTTAGATGCGATTACAGGGGTACCACAATTCATAGCCTCTAGTGGTGGAAGTCCAAAACCTTCGTAAAAAGAGGGGTATATGAAAGCATCACAAGCGTTATAAAAAACAGGCAAATCCTCTTCCGGTACAAAACCAGTAAAAATAACGTGAGACTCTATTTTAAGCTCACTTGCAAGTTTTACTAGATTTTGACTAGGGTCTCTATAACCACCTACGATAACTAAATTATAATTTTTACTTAAATCCTTATGCACTTTAGAAAAAGCGGTTATTGCAGAGGCAACATTTTTTCTTTCACTAAAACCACCTAGGTAGAGTATAAACGGTTCTGTTAAATTATACTTGGTTTCTAGGACCCTTTTGCAGTGAAGTTTATCCAAAGGGGTATATTTTTTATCGGCAGCTAAGGGAGTTACAAAGATCTTTTTTTCGTCTATTGGGAAAAATCTAAGGATGTCCCGTTTAGAAAATTCAGATACAGTTATTATTCCATCGCAGCCACTCATAATTATAGGCATTTCTTTTAAAAATTTTAACAAATATCCACGTCCAACTGTTTCGGGCATAACATATGGAATCAAATCGTGTATTGTGACTATCTTCTTGCAGAATATATCCTGGGAAAAACCTATACCGTTTTGGGGCATATGATATATGTCTATGTTTTCTTTTGAAATGCTTTGGGGGAAATAGTAATCTTCAAAAAAACGTTGGTGTTTTTTGGAGGTCATTACTATTTTACAATTTTCTTTTTTGATACTTTCGTAATTATTACCTGACCAAAAAACATGGTAATTGTTCGTACTATCTATGTTTACCAAATTTTTAAGTATATTTTCTGTATAAGTTCCTATCCCGGTGCCGCTATATAAATTGATGCCCCTAGCATCAATTGCGATCTTCATAGGTTTCACTCCTTAAAATTATTAGAAAAACCTTATATTTATAAAAATAATTCTTCAAAAAGATAATATATATTAATATATTATTTTAACTTAAAAAGTGTGTCATTTAAGCAAATATAATTAAGCACAAAATAATCGCGCGGTTCATATATTGCAATAGAACAATATTTTGGAGGCGAGCATTTGGAAATAGATGAATTAAAAGAGATAGTACAAGATAGTTATTCTATTTGTATTAATGATATACAGAAAATAAAAAATGTTTACAAAATAAGAACTGAAAAAAGGATGTATTGCCTTAAAATCATTAATTATGAGTTAAAACATTTTTTATTTATTGTTGGCGCTATAAAACATTTGCAAAAAAATGGGTTTCAAAGTATACCGGAAATTATAAAAACTTGTGATAACGAGGAGTATATAACACTTGAGAAAAAACATGCTTATTTAACGCCTTGGGTAGATGCAAGGGAGTGCAATTACGATGATCCACTAGATATAAAATTATGTACCTCGAAACTTGCGCAGCTCCATATAAAGAGTTTGGATTTTAAAGTTACACCTGAGATGAAACCTAGAATAGCATGGCTTAAATGGATAGAAACATTTAAAACACGTGAGGATGAAATATTAGACTTTAAAAGAAGGATAAATGAAAAAGAAAATATTACTGGGTTTGATAACAACTATTTAAAGATAATGGAGGAAGAATTATTACGGTCTAAAAGTTCGATAAGTAATTTATGCAAAAGTGATTATATAAATAAGATGAAAAAGGAAATTAAACATAGGGGATTCTGCCATCATGATTATGCTCATCACAATGTTCTTATGGAAAAAGGTGGAGGCGTGAGTATTATAGATTTTGATTATTGCATCTTAGACACTCATTTGCATGATTTAAGTAGCCTCCTATTAAGAAGAATGAAGGGTGGAAAATGGAGCATTGAAAACGCACTTTTAATAATGGATGAGTACAATGCTACAAATTCAATATATAAAAGCGATATAGAGGTTATGGCAGCATTTATGGAATTTCCTCAGGAATATTGGCAAATAGGAATTCAATGTTATTGGGAAAAAAGAATTAAGGGCGAAGAGTTCTTCATTAAGAAACTTGAAAAAATGCATGATGATGAAGAATGTAAGCAAATTTTCATAGAAGAATTTAGAAAAATAAAATATGGGAGGTAGCGATATGGGAAAAAATAAAAAGGATGCCTGCAAGGATATAGACAATGAGGATCCTGAAATTGAAATAATTCGTCCACAGGAATCTACTGTAGAGGATTATGATATGAAACTTGAAAATATGAAAGAAGATATAAAAAATCTTAAAAAAATAAGGAGAAGGCAAAAGAAACTTGACGAACTAGAATTTGAGCAAAGAGAAATATTAAAGAAAATGGACAAAAATTCTAAAAAGAATAAGTAGCGCTTGGGCTATTATTTAATTAACTAATAGATTTAATTTGAGGTGATGCCAGTGGCAATAAGCATCTATAATAATTTTTCTGACTATATGATGTTTAAAGGAATTAAAAATGTGGATGAAATTGAATTTAAATATGAGAATATAGCAGAGGATATAACAGAAAAAAAAATAATAGAGCAATTTAGAGTTATTCATGCTTTGCATGAAAAATCATTAGGTTTTAATGGATACCTTAGAAATAGGCTAAATAATAATACTGGGAAAATCATAGAGGCGTATAAAATTTCTATTAAAAAGCTCACTTGCGATATAAATAGTATTAAAGAAAATGGACCTAAAAATTCTTTTGAAGAATTGATTGTTAAATATGGAAGTGGAGTTATAACTAAGGGTGAGGAGGCCATAAGAGCAGCGCACAGTGCCGATTATTTAGAAATTATAACAAGGAGCATGAGGCGAGGCGAAATATGTTTAGGCAACACAGATTTTCAAAACCTTAGGCAAAATGAATTTATTGAAGTGGTTAGTTTCGAGAGTTGTTGTTACAACATGGTGGAAATGGATTGCTTTCTTTTACTTAGTAAATTAAAAAGAAAAGGTCTGAAGGTTGATTTTAGGAAGATGGCAGATGAATTTTGCTTAATCGAAGGACTAGGCATGCCTAGCTCAAAATTTATATTAGCATTAATTTCTTACCCTCATGAATTTATGAAATGTTGCAATAGATATAGATCAGGTAAAAGAATGTGGCATGAAGACAGGTTTTTACAAAAGCTTGAAAAAGCTTTAATTCAAGATGGGGACTCTTTATTATGAATTATAAAGTTATGGTCACAACATCAAAAGGTATAATCAGGGAGGTGACAATGTGTTAGACGTTAGATATAAAGATAGAAATTATTTAAGTAAATATGATCTAGATGTAAATTTGTTTAGTGAATTTGATTTATCAGTTTATGATGTTATTCCAGTAAGGAAGGTATTTATACTTAATACTGATAAGGGCGATAAGGTTTTAAAAAAAGTAAATTACAGTATAGATCAACTCCAGTTTATTAATTTAGGTATTGAATATATTAAAAGTAATAATTTTAATAGAATTATTGAATTTGAAAAAACGAAATCTAACCTCATATATGTTCCTTGGAAAAATGATATATATTGTATTATGGATTTAGTAGAGGGTAGAGAGTGCGAGTATAGCAATCCGGTTGATGTAATGCTTACGTCTAGAGCAATAGCAAGGCTTCATAAAGCGTCAGAAGGGATTGTACATGAAGAGGGATTTAAAAAGCTACTGCTTAAGAATGAAGGCCGCTACTTATGCGGCAAAACAATAGATAATTTTAATAAAAAATTAAATGAACTTTTGTTTTATAAAGATATAGCTACTTTGAACGAGGACAAAAATGAATTTGATTGTATATTTTTAGAGCATGTTAAGTATTATGAGGATAATATAAAACAAAGCATAAATATTCTTAAAAAGTCGGATTACTATAATTTGTGTAACGAAAAAGAAAAAATAGTATTTTGTCATCACGATTTGGCCCACCACAATATATTAGTTAATAAGGAAGAGGTATACTTCTTAGATTTTGATTATGCGGTTATAGACTTAAAGGTACACGATATTTGCAATTTTACAAATAAAGCCATAAAAGATTTTTGTTATGATATAGAAAAATGTCATAATATAATAAGTGAATATACAAAAATAAACTCTTTAGATGATAGGGAACTCAAAGTACTTTATGGAATGCTAAGTTTTCCAGAGGATTTTTATAGTATATCTAAGGATTATTACACAAGGAAAAAGCAGTGGAGTGAAGAGATATTCTTAAACAGGCTAAAGAGGAAAGTGGAATATAAAAAAGATAGAGAGGAGTTCCTAGAGGCTTTTAAGAATTATTATAATTGTTAGATTTAAACCCCTACATAGTGGTATATTCACTATGTAGGGGTTTAATTTTGGTTTATTAATAGTAAAGTCATTTCTGAGTTGTACCTAATATGCTTTGATAAGCGGTTAGCGTATCTGCAGCGGTATGTTCCCAAGTTAATTCAGCAGCTCTTTTTAATCCTTTAGTTATAAGTGATTCTCTTAAATCACTATCATGTAGCACATTATACATTTTTTCACTTAAGTCATCAATGTCATATGGATCTACTAGTAAAGTTGAATCTTTTACTATTTCAGGAATGGAGGTAGCGTTAGAGGCAATTACAGGCACACCACAAGCCATTGCTTCTATTGGTGGTAGTCCAAACCCTTCATAAAAAGAAGGGTATACAAACAGCTCACAAGCGTTATACATGAAGGGGATATGCTCCATGGATATAAACCCTGGAAAAATTACATTTTTATCGATTTTGAGATCTTGTGCTCTTTTTTTATATATATCGTATGATTTACCTTTACTACCTGCAATGACGAGTTTCATATCTTTTTTTAGTCTTGGGAGTAGCAGGCTAAAGGAATTTAGTAGTCCAACAATATTTTTTCTAGGGCTAAACCCTCCAATATATAAAATATAATCTCCTGTTATAGAATAATTTTTTTCAATAATAGATTTACTGAAAGTTTTGTCATAAGGTTTATAAATATCCTCACTGGCTAAATGGGTTACATAAATTTTTTCTCGTGGAAAGTTAAAAACTTTAATAATATCTTCTTTCGAATACTCAGACACTGTGATTATTCCATCACACAATGGAATAATATTGGGCAACTTTTCCTTGAAAATTTTAAGGTATTGCGCGCTTACTGTATCTGGCATTTTATATGGAATAACATCATGAAGTGTAATAACTAAGGGACAACTTTTGAGGGCCGGCAAACCAACACCATTTTGAGGAACGTGGTATATGTCCATAGACTTGTCTATTAATGGGTTATGGGTATCAACCTCACTCCAAAAATTATTCTGATTATCTTGTTTAATCTTTTTTATCTGGAAATTTTTTTTAAATGGTATTGCGAGCTTGCAGTCATCTGGTACATAAAGCAAATAGTCATTATAATTGTCAATTTTATTTAAAGAGTGAATTAGTTGGTAAGAATAAGTTCCTATACCAGTCCCTCTATACCATTTTGCAGCTCTAGCATCAATTCCAATTTTCATTATAAGACTCCTTAAACACTAATTTAATATATCAATATATTTCATTATATTAAAAGAAAGCATAAATGTTATTAAAACATAGAAGAATTTATTCTAAAATAAAATATTAGTAATATAAATTATAAGGGGGGTGAGTAACATGATGAGGGAATTTGAAATTGAAAGACAGTACGGCATTAAAATAGAGAGTATACGTCCTAATAAGGGAGTATATTTATTAAAAACAGATGACGGAACTAAGTGTCTAAAGAAAATCAGTTACGGGACACAAAAACTTTTGTTTGTATATGGAGCTAAAGAGCATCTTGCAAATAATGGGTTTGACAAGATTGATAGATATTATTTAAATACCGAAGGAAATCCTTATGCTTTAGTTAATGAAGATATTTACACGTTATCGACTTGGATAGATGGCAGGGAAAGTGATTTTCATAATGAGGAAGATCTGGTTTGCGCTGCAAAACAATTAGCTTATATGCATATTGCATCAAAGGGATATGATCCACCGGAAAACAGTAAGCTTAAAACGGACCTCGGAAGATGGCCTCATTTAATGGAAAAAAGAATAAAGTCCTTTGATAAAATGCTTGGAATGGTTAGAAAAAAGAAGAATAATAAAACAGATTTTGATATGAATTATATTAGGAGTATGGAATCTCAAAAAGAATTAGGTAAAAAAGCTATGGCTATTTTAGATGACTCTAGGTACTTTGATATATGTAGACAAACTGAAGAAGAAAAAGGGTTTTGCCACCATGATTATACTTATCATAATATTATTATTGACAAAAATAATGACGTAAATATAATTGATTTTGATTATTGCAAAAGAGAAGTAAAAGCATTTGATTTATCCAATTTTTTAATCAAAATGCTTAAGAAGCAGGATTGGGACATAAAATATGCGCAAGTAGTTTTAGAGGCATATAGTAGTGTAAATCCTCTGTCATTAGAAGAGTACAGACTCATATATGCATTTTTGGTATTTCCACAACGTTATTGGAGGCTTTGCAATAGATATTATTATAATGAAGTTACTTGGATCCAAAATACCTTTAACAAGAAAATGGAGGAGTTAATTTCTGAAAAAGAAAAGTTTATGGTATTTATTGAAGATTATAAGAAGCAATTCAATCAGAGGTAACATGCATAATGTTGTTTATTAAAGTTATGTAGATATTATTTTTACATAACTTTTTTTTGTTTTCACATATTAGTCATATTTCCATAACATATAGTATGAGTTTAAATATGGAGGTGGTATTGTGAAAATAGGAGACGTTGTAGTGAGAAAATCTTACGGCGGGGACATTACCTTTAAAATAATAGATGTTGTAATAAGAGATAATGAGGATGTGTTTTTACTTAAGGGAATAAATTTAAGAATAGAAGCAGACTCAGCAAGCGAGGATCTACAATTAGTATCAGAAGGTATAATTTATGAAATAGATAGAGTTTTTAATAAAAAGGTAAATGAATCCATAAAAAGGATATTAGTGAATCGGGTTAAAGGTACTAGAGGAGACAAAGCATCTACTGTAGATTTTAAGGGGAAAATTAAAGAAATGCAGTTAAAACAAGAAAAGTACAAAGAATACAAAAATAAAGACATGACATTTGGACGTCCGGGTAAAATACTACATGTTGATGGCGACGCAGAATATTTAGAAGTCTGTCTAAAAACGTATAAGCAACTGTCTTTAGATGCTGTAGGCAGAGTGATTTCTGAAAAGAATCAACCAAGTGAGATTGTGGATTTAGTTAAAGAAGTTAAACCGGACATAGTAGTAATAACAGGGCATGACGGTATGGTGAAGGGAATAACTGATTATATGGATTTAAATAATTACAGGAACTCTAAGTATTTTGTAGAAGCAGTTATTGCCCTTAGAACTTATAATAGTAGTTATGATGATTTAGTTATATTCGCAGGGGCATGTCAATCTTGTTATGAAGCAATTTTAGATGCTGGTGCAAATTTCGCTAGTGCCCCGGATCGCGTCTTAATCCATTGTTTAGATCCCGTTTTAGTTTCTGAGAAGATAGCATATACAAATATAGAAAGTGTTGTAGCTATAGAGGATGTAATACAAAATACTATAACAGGGCTTGCAGGTATAGGGGGATTACAAACTAGAGGAAAGTATAGAGAGGGGTTTCCTAAATCTAAGTATATATAATTATGCTTAGATAAAATTTGAATTATAGGAAATTAAAGCAAATTAATGTTTTATTAGGTAAAGGGTCATAAATTAGATGAAAATTAATTATATGATGAATAATCTATGAAAATCAATTTTGTTAAGGTGAAATGAACATTGACAAAATTGTGACAGTAGTGATAAAATATAAAGTTTATTTGACAAAAAAATATATATGGTGTATAATATAAAATGTGGAAAGAGGTGTTTGCTGTGGAAAAAATAAATGTATTGACTTCAATAAAAGATGAAATTGAAAGTCATGTTGGCGAAAGAGTAACATTAAAGGCTAATGGTGGAAGAAGGAAAATTCTTGTAGATAACGGAGTTATTGAAAAGACATATCCAAACATTTTTGTTATCAGATTAGAAAAGGACACCCACAGGACAGTGACATATAGTTATTCAGATGTTTTGACAAAAACGGTTCAAATAGTTTTTGCAGGATAAAACGATACTGCAACATAGTATCGTTTTTTATATTTATAAATTAATCTTATTAATATAAGATTGACGAGGCATATATTAAATGGAATGTTTAAGCGTTAGCAATAACGAAACATTTTATATAATATATGCTTTTGTTTTAGGTTTAAAAATTATGTTGAAATTTGTTATACGAATTAAAAAATCAAATATCATATTTTGGGCATTGTTTCTATATATATTACTAGTAGGTATTTTAGTGAGAAGCAATTCATAAATGCTGACACGATAGAAATACAAGGAGGTATAATATGGAGATAAATTTGATAAGAGAAAACATAGAATATGAGCAACTACTAGGAGAAAATACAGTTGATACAGTGGTGAAAGAGGAATTTGTAATACCTGATACCCAGCCAGATGTTAGAGAAATCTTAATGCTCGATGTCAAAGCTTTAATAAATTCCAAAGAAATAATTGAGAATAAGGTATATTTAGAAGGTCAAATTCAATATAACGTACTTTATATGACAAAGAATCAAGAACGCACAGATGTAGAAAATGTAGTGTATAGTTCTAAGTTTTCAAATACAATTGATGTAATGGGTGCAATGCCAGAAATGCTTTGTGATACCGAGTGTTTTGTAGAACATATGGAATGTAAAATAGTTAACGAGAGAAAAATATGTTTAGAGGGTATTTTGAAATCAAAATCCGAAGTATATAAAAATTTTAATTTTCAAATAGTTAAAGATATAGATGCAGTTAAGGATGTCCAATTTTTAAAGAATCCTACTAGTATAGACAAAGTAATAAGAAATTTTACTGGAGAACTTGTTGGGAAAGCTAATATAAAAATTCCAATGGAGAAACCAGAAATCGCTAAAGTAATAAAATATGATGTAAATATTCATAAGAAAGAAATAAAACTGTACGAAGGGAAAATTCAAATTAATGCCTATGCATTAATTAACATGATATATAAAGGAAAAGATAGCAGAGAATTAACTTGTATTGAACATGAAGTTATGCTTAATAAAGAGCTGGATTTTGAGGATGTAAATCCTTATATGGATAACTACACAGACTTTAAGGTAGATGGTATGGAGTTTGATATTAAGGAAGATGATTTAGGAGAAAAAAGAATTATTGATGTAGAGTTTTTAATAAAAACTAATACAAGAGCTATGCGCAAAGAAGAAGTAGATATGATTGAAGATGTATACTCACCAACGACAAAACTTGAGATGGATAAAAAAGATTATAACCTTAATGTAATGCAGGGACAATTATTAACCGAGACATTAGTTAAGGGAGATATAGAATTAGATAATACTATGGCAAAACCTAGCAAGGTAATTATGTGTAATGCTAGTGTTTGTATAACAGATAAAAAGGTGATTGAAGATAAGGTTGTAATTGAGGGCATAATGAATGTAACAGTATTATATAGAAGTGATGATGAAGAAAAATATTTATCTGCAGTATCTGAGGAAATTCCTTTTACCTGCGGCGCCGATATACTAGGTGCTAAGATAAATATGAATAGCATGTGTAAGGTGTCTCTAGAGAATATAAATGTGGATATAGAGGCAGGAAATATAGCAATTAGAGCTGTAGTTAAAGTGTATGTTAGAGTAAATTATATGGTTCAAAAGAAATTTTTAGTTGATGTTTATCCGATAGAGGGTGAAGTACCTGTGAAAAAAGCTAGCATTACAATTTATGTAGTTCAAGTTGCAGACACCTTGTGGAAAATTGCTAAAAAATATAATACTACAATACAAGAAATTGCAAGAGTCAACCAAATAGAAGATCCAAATGTTATAAAGGTTTCACAAAAACTTATAATACCAGGTAGAATAATTATATAATTAAAGAGAGTGTAGTTGATAAAAAATCCTGAAGCGTTATTAATAACGCTTCAGGATTTTGATTTTTTAAAGGACTTATTTAAAAGTATATGTAGCAATATTAAATTTGTTGTAATATACTAATTTTAATGACAACGTTTCTCGTGGAAAGTTCGGTCGTATAAAAAGAGTTGGAGGAAAATCATGTTAGTAAAAGCTTATGCAAAAATAAATATATCTTTAGATATAATAGGTAAGAGGGAAGATGGGTATCATTTACTAAAAATGATTATGCAAAACATAGACTTATATGATTCTCTGTCATTTCAAAAATGCAATAAGGGCATTAATATAAGCTGTAATAAACCATACATACCTACAAATGATAAGAATTTGGTATATAAAGCTGCTAAACTTTTTATGGACACTTATAATATTAACGAAGGTGTAAACATATATCTTAAAAAAAACATTCCTGTGGCTGCTGGGATGGCTGGTGGTAGTGCAGATGCAGCGGCTGTTTTTAAAGCACTTAAACAATTATTTGAAATAGATGTGGATGATAATGAACTTATGAATTTAGGTGTAAAAATAGGTGCAGACGTTCCTTTTTGTATAAAGGGGGGAACTGCTTTGTGTGAAGGCATAGGAGAAATTATTACGACTCTTACACCTTTTAAAAATCAAATCTTAGTGTTAGTTAAACCTAATTTTGGAGTATCTACTAAGGATGTTTTTAAAAACTTAGATGTTAGTAAAATTTTCAAGCATCCTGATACAGAAGCATTAATACTAGCTATGCAGGAAGAAAGACTCGTTGATGTATGTAGTGACATGAAAAATTTACTGGAAAATGTTACGCTAAGAAAATATCCTGTGCTTAAAAGAATAAAAGAAGATATGGGTAAAATGGGTGCAGTAGGTTCAATGATGACTGGAAGTGGACCGACGATATTTGCTTTTTTTGATGATATGCTAAAGGCTCAAAAGTGTTATGATAAATTTAAGATTCAATATAAAGAAGTATATATGACAAGAACAATTTAAATATAATTTTATAATGTTATGCAAGAACGTGTAAAAACCTTTATGGTTTTTACACGTTTTTATATTTATATAAGTGAATATTTATATAAGTGAATATTTTTTTAACGTGTCGTAAAAACTAGCTATAGCAAAGTAGATAATAAACATTAAATTATTAAACTCTAATGTTTGCATTATAATACTAATTAAATTTAAATAGGGAGAAAGAAAATGAAAGTTTTAGGTTTATTTGATATGTATTTTTTAGCAATGATGCTTATACAGGGCACGATAGTACTTACGGTAGATGCAAGGGATTTTAAGAAATCCGGTATGGGGATAATTAGTAGAAAAGCACGCATCTTAGGAGGTCTTACAATTGTTATATCTACAATTTTATTTGTGCTTAGATGGATATTGTAAGTGAACATGTTTAGTTAAGTGATACATATATAAGGAAGTGAAAATTATGAATGAAGATATTAATGACGAAATTAAGCTTGCCTCAGAGGAAAACATAACATACTTAAAAGTGCTCTTGAAGGATAACTCGGATGTTATTTTTAGAACTTTTAATGTTGGAGAATGGAAGGCGGCACTAGTTTACATTGATGGAATGGCAGATAAACTATTGCTTGATCATTATGTATTAGAACCATTAATGCTGGCTGCAAAGGGAATAGAAAATGCCAAGGAGATAAAAGACAACATCCTTGCAGTTACTGATATGCACGAAGTAAATAAATTAAGTGAAGGGGTTAAGGCAGCGCTTTCTGGAGACACATTAATGTTTATAGATGGGCTAGAATGTGCATATGTTATTGCAACGCGTTTTTGGCCTGCGAGAGGTGTAGGCGACCCATCTGGTGAAACTGTAATTAGAGGAGCAAGGGAAGGTTTTACAGAAACTATAAGGTTTAATACTGCTTTAGTTAGAAGGAGAATTAGGGATACGAGGTTAAGAATTAAACCTAAATCTATAGGGATTAGATCGAAAACTGATGTGGCGATTATGTATATTGAAGATATAGTCAATAAAGATGTACTTGAAGAACTCACGAGTAGAATAGAGAAAATAAACATTGATGCCGTTTTTGATAGTGCATATATTGAGCAACTTATAGAGGATAACAAATACTCACCGTTCCCTCAAATACAAAGTACAGAGAGGCCAGATGTAGTAGCGGCGGCTCTATATGAGGGTAGAGTAGCACTACTTGTAGATAATTCTCCTTTTGCAATTATTGTACCAACGACATTACCTAATTTGTTCCAATCTCCGGATGATTATTATCAAAGGTGGATGCATAGCTCTATAATAAGATTTCTTAGAATCTTTGCTATATTTATTTCCCTTACAGCACCTGCGTTATATGTAGCGGTTACCTCGTATCATACATCAATAATACCTACTAAGTTAGCCTATGCAATAGCGGCTTCAAGGGAAGGTGTACCATTCCCCGCATTTATAGAGGCTATAATCATGGAACTGTTCTTCGCACTGCTTATGGAGGCTGTAATAAGGCTACCAAGACCTATTGGATCTACTATTGGAATTGTAGGGGGACTTGTTATAGGCCAATCGGCAGTAAGCGCTGGAATAGTTAGTCCTATTATGATAATTATTGTGGCAATCACGGCTATAACTACATTTGTAACTCCTAATTATGAAGTCGCGACAGCTTTTAGACTCGTAAGATTTTTACTTGTTATTGCTTCAGCGATTGTAGGATTTTATGGGATAATAATTGGACTTATTTTACTTCTTATTCATCTAGTTAGAATGAAAAGTTTTGGAATACCATATCTGGCGCCGGCGGTTAGTACCGATATTAATGATTTGAAAGATATGTATATTAGAGGCCCATTATCTGAGCTAAAAGAAAGACCTAAATATATGAAAACAGGAGATAAAATAAGACAAAAATAAAAAACATTATCATCTAGCATGGAGGTAAAAAGATATTATGAGAGAGAAAAAAATAATTGGAGATTTTGGATTATTCACTACTATATCTGTAGCTATAGTGGGTGTAGGAATATTTTCTTGTCCAAGAGAAGTTATAGATAAAGTAGGTAGCGACGCGTGGATAGTTACGTTAGTAGCAGGGGTAATAATTTGTTTATTACTGCAGCTTATTTATACGGTCATGATGAAAAATAATTTTGAGGATCTGACAAATATATTGCAAAATACTTTTGGAAGGATCCTCGGTGGAGTATTCGCTATTACCTTTGCAATGTATAGCATTTATATTGTCTCTCTTGGGATGCGAGAGTTCGTTGAAGTAATTAAACTATATTTATTAAGGAGGACGCCTACAGAATTTATCCTAATGACTACTATTTTAACAGGAACCTATTTAGTTCGAGGTGAAATCGGTGATCTAGTTAAATTTAATGAAATTTCATTTTGGCTTATGTTTGTTCCTGCATTTACAGTTTTAATTTTCACCGCAGTAAATGCTGATTTTACAAATTTGTTACCAGTGCTTAATAATAAACCAATGGATTATTTGAGTTCTTCTAAATATATTTTATTCTGTTTTGGGGGGATAGAAATAGCCTATCTTATTATTCCTTATCTTAAAAACAAAAACAATTCATCTCGTATATTAAGAAAAAGTATTATGTTTGTAACTTTTTTTTATTTAGTTGTAATGATTCTTGTTTTAGCTGTATTTTCTAAATCGCAAAGTAAAATTTTATTATGGCCAACTATTACTATGATACAGTCTTTAGAAATATCAGGCACATTTATAGAAAATTGGGAAGGAATAGTCATGGCGTTTTGGATATTTTTTTATTTTACTACATTTGTTAACACTTACTTCTTTTCAGGCGAAATTGTTAAAAATGTATTTAAATTAAAAGATATTAAGTTATCTTCACTTTTGCTAATGCCTATTATTTATGTTGTAGCATTATATCCGGATAATATAGCTCAGCTTTATACCTTGCAGTTTGGAACTACTCCAGTTCTATTAATAGCGATCTTTCTTTTTGTAATATTACCAATACTTATATTACTTGTGGGGAAAAATCGCGAGAGGGGGGGAAATACAAATGAAACTTAAGAAGATTTTGCCACTTATCTTTTGCTGCATGTTGCTTAGTGGATGCTGGGATAAAGTAGAGATAGATAGGCGTAATTTTATATCTACTATAGCTATAGATGTAGGAGAAGATATAGGCAAAGAAAAGGAACTTAAAAAACTTAATTTAGTAGAACCTTCTTCCGGGATAAATATTAAAAAGATCAATGTAACTTATGGATTTCCAGATATGAGCACTGTGGGGGCTGAAAAAAGCGGAAGTGCCCAGGAAAAATATATTAATACGCAGGCTTACTCAATGGAGGATGCTTATTCAGAGGCTATGGCAAAAAGTAGTAGGGATATATATCTTGGTCATACAAAGCTGCTTATATTATCTAGCGATATATTAAATCATAAAGACACTGTTAAAGAAATCGTAGATTATCTGCAGCGGAGCCCTAGCATAAATAGGATGATTCAAGTTGTCGTATCGGATGGCCCTGCCGAGGATTATTTGAAGTTCAAACCAGAAACGGAAAATAACACCCAATATTATATTTCTGGACTTATGGACAATAGTGATAGAAATTCTAGAATTATGAGCATGAACCTTAATGAACTTCTTATATTATTAAGCGAAAATGGGAATGCATTGTTACCTATGATAAGTTTAGATAATGAAAGAAAGGAACTTGTATTAAGTGGCGCTGCTATAATTGAAGATTATGAATTAAAGGGCGTATTTTCACCCATCCAGCTAATTAACATTCAACTTTTAAGTGGTAAGTTTAAAGCAGGTAAAAAAGCTATATATTTGGATGGGCACCCTATTGATTATTTGATTGACGGATATCATAGGAAAATTAGAGTTGTGCAGGAAGGAAATAAGTTAGTTATTAATGTTGATATAAAACTTGAGGGGCAAATAGGTGGATATTATGTAGGTAAAAAAATACTCGATGAGGGTGAATTACAAAAAATACAAAACGCTTTTAATAGTTCCATTAGTGAAGACTTGCGAAAAGCTATGGAACTAGCTATAAAAGAATATGGGATAGATCCATTTGGGGTTAGAGAGCATATTGAGAAATTCAACCCATCATTATGGAACAAAATTGAGAAAGATTGGAAGACAAAATATAAAGAATCATCAGTAAATGTAACTGTTGATACGAAAATTCGAAGAATTGGGGCAACTCAGTGAATATGATTACATAATATGGTAATACTCTAAATATAAAACATTGTATTCGGGGGGATTAACATGAAAAAATTTATATTAACAAGTTTTGCCTTAATAATTATAATTGCTATAGCAATAAATGGGAATGGATCAAGTGTGAAAGCAACTCAAAGTGACGTCGCAGGTAAACTTATAAGATTTCATGTAATAGCTAATAGTGATGACAATATAGATCAAAAGTTAAAATTAAAAGTAAGGGATTCTGTTTTAAAATATATATCACCAAAACTTTCGACGTGCACGAGTATAGAAGAATCAAGAAAAATTATAAATAATGAAAATAAAAATATAAAAAAAATCGCAGAAAAAATTATAAAACAAAATGGATTTAAATATTCAGTAGCTACGAGCCTATCAAAGGAAAACTTCCCAGTTAAAACATATGGAAATATAACTCTTCCTCAAGGTCAATATGAGGCTTACAGGATAATTATTGGAACTGGCACAGGCCAAAATTGGTGGTGTGTTATGTTTCCACCATTATGTTTTGTAGATATTACAAAAGGAAATGTATCTTACCAGAAAACTGAAAAAGAAATGAAGACAGTATTATCAGATGATGAGTACAAGTTAGTTGATAATACTGTAAATAGTCAAAAAATAGTTGTTAAGTTTAAACTGGCTGAAATTTTCAGTAAATGGGTTAGTTAAAAGGAGATTAAGAATATCAGGAGGGAAACATATGAAAATGCTAAAGAAAAGAATTTTGTATACAAGTATTGTAACTATAATTGTCGTATTTTCAACTACTTTTGCTATATTAATGTTTTTGGAAAGGTTAGATTATAGGAACTATCTCCAAGGTCAATATAGTAAAAATATGTATGAACTTGTTGATTCTGTACAAAATATAAGAGTAAATCTTGGTAAATCTGCTATTGTTGGTTCTAGAGAACAAAGCATAATAGTTTTCGAAGAAATATTTAGATTTTCGGCAACTGCAAATGATAAATTACATTCGTTACCCATTGATCAAGCAGTTGTTGGGGATACTAGTGAATTTTTAACTCAAGTAGGTAATTTCTGTTATTCACTTGCAAAAGCATCGTCAGAAGGTAAGGAGCTTAGTGATAAGGAATATGATGATATCGACAAATTAGAACTCCAATCTTACACACTTCAAGAACAATTAAATGGAGTGCTTAGCGATATAAATGAAGGTACAATTAAATGGGGAGAAATCAGGAAAAAAAGTAGTGGAGTACTTGCAAAAACAGGTGGTGACCTTGTAACTGATAAATTTACGGGTATACAAAAGCAAATAGTCCAATATCCAGCTTTAATTTATGATGGACCATTCTCTGATAATATATTAGAAATAAAACCTAAAGTAATGTCCCAAAAACAAGTAAGTGAAGAAGCTGCAATTAAAATAGTAAAAAACATGTTTGGTGAAGACAAAATAGCAAACATTGAAAGTAAGTCAGTACAAGGGAAAACTGTAATACCTACCTATACATTTAACATAACATTTAAAGGGCGAGAAAAAAGTGGGGGCGAAACGGTAATAGAGGTAAGTAAAAATGGAGGCAAGGTAGTATATTTATTAGATAGTAGAGATGTAGGAGAACCAACTGTGGATATTGAAAAGGCAGTAAAAAATGGAAGCGAATTTATATCTAAAATAGGATATAAAAATATGGAGCCTACATATACTCTCAATTATGAGAATACAGCAGTTGTGAGTTATGTATATAAACAAGGAGATGTATCAATTTATCCCGATCAAATAAAACTTAAGATTGCATTAGATGATGGTAGTATTATTGGGATTGAGTCTGAAAAATTCCTAATCGCGCATGTTGAAAAAAGAGATATAGTAGCCCCTAAAATAACAACAGCAAAAGCCCAGGAAAAGGTTGGTAAAAGGCTTAAAATAACTAAAACAAGTTTAGCGATTATTCCTACAGATACTAATAAAGAAGTTTTGTGTTATGAATTTTTAGGAACATACAAGGATAAAAATTATATAGTATATATCGATGCGAATACTGGGTATGAGCAAAGAATTATTGAAATAATAGATACTCCTAACGGAAAATTAACTATTTAACGACATTTCAGAAGGGAAGTCTCCAATTTCTATAAGTAGAAGAATAACTACCTTAGCAAAAATAAAACTTCAAAGGGAATAAAAATTTCCTTCTGAAGTCATTAATATGCAGCTCCGCAGGAGATGATTTAATTAAATAAAAGCTGTAAGGATATCTGTGTCTAAAGTGCATGGATATCTTTTATTTTAGAAATTAAAATACAAAGCAATAGATAAAGATGATATAATGTGATATAGTTCAAAAAAAATTATTTAGTAAATTTATGTTTTGATTATTGATAAAATGCTTATTATGGTTATAAGGAGATGTCGAAAGTGAAAAAGAAAATAGCAATATTATTTGGTGGACAGTCCACAGAACATGAGGTTTCGAGAGCATCAGGAGCGTCAGTGTTAAGAAATATTGATCAAACAAAATATGATATATACCCTATAGGAATAACTAAGGATGGGTTATGGTTTGAATATACTGGTGACGTAGATAATATAGAGGATGGGAAATGGGAAACAGACGAATATTTCAAGATAGCGGATGGTCAAAATCTTTTATTTAATAAAGAAATAGATGTAGTATTTCCAGTACTTCATGGGTTATTTGGTGAAGATGGTACTATTCAAGGTATGTGTAAATTATCAAATATTCCTTGCGTTGGACCAGGGGTAATGGCTTCTGCTATTTGCATGGATAAAATATATACAAAATATTTACTTGAAAAATTCAATGTAAAGCAAGCGGATTATGTGGTAATAAATGCGCATGATTATGTGGTAAATAAAGACTTATTAATACAGAACATAGAAGAGAAACTTGGTTACTGTGTATTTATAAAACCATCTAATGGTGGGTCTTCCGTGGGGATATCGAAGGCTCATAATAGATCTGAACTAATAATTGGAGTAGAAGAAGCACTTAAATACGATAGAAAAATTCTAGTTGAGAGAGCTTTAAACGCAAGAGAGATTGAAGTGGCTGTGCTTGGCAATGATTCCCCAGAGGCATCAGTACCCGGTGAAGTAATCCCTGCAAAAGAATTTTATGATTATGAAGCTAAATATAAAAGTGAAGAATCTAAGCTTTTAATACCAGCAGCGCTATCAGATGAAAAACTACGCGTTGTTAAAGAAGAAGCTATAAGAATATATCAAATACTAGATTGCGCGGGCATGGCAAGAGTTGATTTTCTAGTAGATAAAGAAACAGAAGATGTTTATCTAAATGAGGTCAATACTATTCCAGGTTTTACTAAAATAAGTATGTACCCTAAAATGTGGCAAGCCACAGGCAAAACTTATGTAAAACTTATTGATGAACTTATCCAGCTCGCTATAGACAGAAATAATAAGTAGAGAGGAGAACTTTTATGACAACAGCTTTGGCTATGATTTCTGGAGGCCTTGATAGTACCCTTGCAGCAAAACTTGTAAAAGATCAAGGTATAGAAGTTATTGGGATATGCTTTAAATCAAACTTTTTTAGTGAGAAGAATGCTCTTAAAATTGTAAAACAAATAGATATACCATTAGTGGTTGTAGATTTTTCCGATGAGCATTTTGAAATGGTAAAGAATCCAAAACATGGGTATGGTAAAAATATGAACCCTTGTATCGATTGTCATGCTATGATGATGAGACATTGCGGAGAACTATTAGAAAAATATCATGCCGATTTTATTATAACTGGAGAAGTTTTAAACCAAAGACCTATGTCTCAAAATAGATCGGCTTTAGACATAGTGAAAAATGAATCGGGAATAGGACACAAAATATTAAGGCCTTTATGCGCAAAGAATCTTAATCCAACTCAAATGGAGATAGAAGGGCTCATAGATAGAGAAGCTCTACTAGACATAAAAGGAAGAAACAGAAAGGTTCAAATCGAACTTGCTTCGAAATGGGGAATTCTAGAGTATCCATCACCTGCTGGTGGATGTAAACTTACAGAACCTAATTATTCTGTAAGACTTAAGGATCTTTTAATGTATAAAAAAAATGCATCAAAGAAAGATTTAGAATTATTAAAAATAGGAAGACATTTTAGGGTGTCTAAAGATGCTAAAATTATATCTACAAGAACTGAGAATGAAGGTGACCTTCTAGAACAACTTTTATCCGGAGAAGATTTAATGTTCTTAGCTAGAGATTATAATGGGTCTACAGTTGCTATGATTGGTAAAGCGACAGACGAGGATATTGAATTTGCAGCAAGGATAACAGGAAGATATTGTAAAGGAAGAGAAGAGAAAAGTGTAACTATTATTTATGGAATAAATGAAGATAATTTAAATAAATCTATAAATGCAAAACCTTCGATAAAGGAAGAAATAAACAATTATATTATTAATTAGTGAGGGGTAAATCTATGAAGAAAAATGCAGTGATTTCAGTTGTAAGCAGACAATTGGATGGTGAAGATGATGGCGATGCAATTGAGGTGGTAACGCCTGGTGAATTTTATAAAAAGGATAATAGTTATTATGCAGTATACGAAGAGACTGAAATTTCAGGAATGAAGGGGACTACTACTACATTAAAAATTGATGAAGAGAAGTTTACACTTATAAGAACTGGAACAACTAATACACAAATGAACTTTAAAAAACATGCAAGAGATTTAACCTTATATAGTACACCACATGGGGCATTAGATCTTACTGTAGACACTAGGGAACTGAAAATGAATATAGATAATAATGGTGGGGAAGTCTTTATAGATTATGATATGATAATAGGTAATCAACAAAGTTTAAGCACTACTTTACAAATTAATATTAAAGTATAACTAGTGCAATCAGTATGAGCTTTCTCCTCAGGGGCACCAAATAAGATTTCAATGTTTCTGCTCTTCTTATTTGGTGCCACTCCCGGAGAAAGTTCATACTATCTCATATTTACTCCAAGATTATAGGCCATTGAGGTTTAAGCATGTTACACGTGAAAATCTATAAAAATCACCTTTAAACCTTTGTAATATAAGGGCTTAAGGGTGATTTTTATTTTTGAAATAATTAGAAAATGACTTAAATAAATCATTGATATTAGATGGATATATAAATTATATTCAAATATATATCGAAACTGTATTGACAATATATAGAGAATTGTATAAAATTAGTTTAGATAATGTTCTAAGCAATACTTAGATGGAAATATAAAGAGTGAGGGGATAAAATGAAAATAATTTTTGATAAAAGGAAAGGTGCATTACTTGATTTGTTTGATAGTATATCCTGGGTAGTGAATGATTGCCATGGGGAGATGTATTCAAAATTTGATGCAAAGGTAAACAAAGATGTAGAAAGAGCTGTAAAAGCACTATCTAAGATAGTTAATAAAAATATGGAGCTTTTAGAGGTATATTTTAAAGAATTTAAAGAAGAATCACCATTAAATAATTCCATATATGAGAACTCAGAGGTGTGGGGTTGCT
>Ga0209123_1001672_pt1 | contig 20976 bp, 18 predicted proteins | sample BarGraIncu00431A_FD_184500 | JGI IMG/M metagenome (GOLD analysis project Ga0209123, IMG submission 184500) | Arctic peat soil microbial communities from Barrow, Alaska, USA - Barrow Graham LP Incubations 004-31A (SPAdes) (version 2) | ecosystem: Environmental > Terrestrial > Soil > Wetlands >... | reverse complement strand
TAGAACATAGAACATAGAACATAGAACATAGAACATAGAACGGCCGTTACAAATCCCCCGTCAGCTCCTGCAGCAGGTAAAGCTTGACGTTGACCTTTGCCACGCAGAGAACAACTTCCCGCAGTCGATCCTCATCCAACCCGCACTCCTCATCGATCCCCTGGAAATAGGGATACCCCTTGGGGAGCGGGGTCAGCGACCCGTCGCGCAGCAGCATGGCGTCCACCAGGTCGTTGACCCGCCCCTCGGCCTCCCAGGGGTCGCGGTAGTTGAACTGGCGCGCCACCACGTTGAGCCCCATGTCGTTGGCAAAAATCGCCTTCACCTCGAAGGAGAATTCCCGGGGGGCGCTGTAGTTCTCGCTGCGCCCCGAGCGCACCATCACCTGCGCGCCGGCCGCTTTGAGAATCTCCCCGACCGACTCGGCGGTCATCGGCTTGAATGTTTCCGGGGTGTCCATGGTATCCAGCGTATCCATCTCTAAACCTCCAATCGTAACTCGATGCCCCAGGGAACCGGTTTTTCGCCGGCGCCGGTCAAAACCCAGAGGGTGGGGAACTCCATGTGCTGCGGGGCGGGGCCGATGCCGTCGGTCAGGTAGATGACCGCCGCCGGCCGCGGGTGCATGGTTTTGGCGTACTCGAAGACCGGGCGCAGGTCGGTGAAGCCACCGCCGTCGTAGCGCTGCACTGCCGGTGCCGTGCCGCTCAAAAGCTCGACCCGCTGGATCCGGCTGTTGGCGTAGAGGACCGTAAGGCAGGCGTTCCGCCCCTTGGCGATGGAGAGCAGTTCCCGGGCAAAGGCGTCCCGGAGCTCGACTATGTTGGTGGAATCGCTGACGTCGATCCCCACCAGCAGGTTCAGCCGGTGGCGCTTGCGGATGCCCGGGGTGTCCTGGCCGAAGCGGCGGTGCTCCCGCATCCAGGTGCTTTTCCTGCCGACCCGGCCGGCGGAGGCCACGAACTGCCGCAGCACCTGGCGCCAGGGTATGGGGGAGGGCCTCAAAAGGGCGTCCACCACCCCGCGGATCTCTTCGGGGGCCACGCCGTCGCTGCCGCGCAGGCTCTCGCGCGTGATGGCGCGCACCATCTCCTCGCCCAGGGCAAAAGGGGTGCTGTCGGCGTCGCTCCAGAGCGCGTGGTCGTCCACGGTTCCCCGGGGGGCCTCGCCGTGCCCTTCTCCGGACGCGCCGCGCGAATCTTCCGCGGCGTCCCCGTAGCCGCTTCCCTCCAGGTTGCCGACATCGAAGGGGCGCACCAGGTGGGCGTAGTATTCTTCCGCCGCGAGGCCGTCCGCCATGCCGTACTGCACCGGGTAGAGCGCGTCCCCGGGGAGCTCGGCCAGGCCCGGGTTGATCGCCAGGTCGCAGGCGACGTCCCAGTCGTGCGGGTTGCGCTCCTTGCGCCGCAACGGGTGCAGGTGCAAAAGGTGCTTCACCAGGTGCTCCAAAAGTGCGGTCTGCTGGGAAGCGGGGAGGGCACCCAGGCAAGCGGGATCGACCGCCAGGGTCGGTATGCCGTCCCTGATGGTGACGCCGGCGGGTTTACCCGAGAGCTGCCGCTCCTCGCGGCGCAGGTTGAGTAGAAACTGGCCGTAAAAGGGGCGTTCGCGCAGCAGGCGCACCACGGCATTTTCCAGGCAGGAGGTCATGGCTCTTTAGCGCGCCTCCCGGGAGATCGCCTGCACGGCGTCGAAGATGACGCCGTCGTGCTTGTCCTGCACCAGCGCCAGGGCGACCTCGGGAATGCGCAGCAGCGTCTTCACCAGGCCAAAGCAGAGGTCGCGCGGCAGCACGGCGATGTAACCTACCAGGTTCTCCTCCTGCTCGCCGGAAAGTAGCGGGGAGGCCTGGAGCGTGGCGGTCAGGTCGTTGACCGTGGCAGCCTGGACGTCGTCGCGCTGGGAGGCGGCGCGCTCTGCCACCTGCGCCCAGTCGTTCAGCACCTCGGCGGCGGTCAGGGGGCGCCCCTTGCGGTCGGAGAGCCAGCGCAGGAACATGATGGCGGCCTCCTTCCCGACGATGCCGGCATAGACCTCCATCTCGAGATCCGCGGGAAAACGGCAGTTCTTCCTGAGGATGCTGACCATCTCCCAGCCCCTCTCGCTCGGCTCCACCTGCAGGTCCATGGCGGCTCCCTGCTTGGCGAGCATCCCGGAGTTGCCGGCCAGAAAGCCCCGCACGTCGCCGGACAGTTCCCGCTGCGCCGCGTAGCGCGCCCAGCAGCTGAAATCAGTCTCCACGTAGAGCATGATCATCCGGTCGATGAGGGCCCGGTCCAGGGTGGCGACCTGGTAGCTGCCGTCGGGCGGGTTGATGCTCACCACGACCTTGTGGCGCTTGGAGAGCTTGTGGGTGTGCAGTGCGCGCAGCATCCCCTCGGCCGGCGGTTCGACGAACTGGAAGATGGCCTGCAGGGTGTCCTCCTGCTGGGCCCGGTTCAACTCGTCGCAGTGCACCAGGGTCGGCGGGTCCTCGTCGCCGGGAATCCAGGAGGGACGCGACCAGTGCATGGTGTCACCGGTCCGGAAGGGGATCCCCACCAGGTCGCCGACCTCCATCTGTCCGAGCCTCAGGGAGACATAACGCCGGTCTATGTCGCGGCAGGCCTGGATGATGCCGGCAGTCTTGCCGACCCCGCGGTGTCCTACCACGCAGGGAGTAAGGTCGGTCTTGGCGATGATCTCCTTGATGACGCTCTTCATCTGTTCGACGTTCATAGACTTACATCCGCCTTTGTTCAGTCTGGAAATCGCTTCCCTGACTTAAAGTCACGGGAGTGCACTGACATCTTACACAGATATTTTTGCGGATTAAAGAAAGAAGTGCAGAGAGTTGGCTGTTTGGTCGAACTTGTGGTGGGGGTGGCCATGGCCATTATTGAAGCCGCAAGGATAAACCTTGGTCGGCCCTGTCAGACTTTGGTGGCTATGGCATTGCGCTGGTGCCGCGATCACCGTGGGCTTTCTCAAACGGCTTTCTTTGTGCCAGATAAAGCGATCGTGGCCTCGAAATAGTCTCACAGGAAGGCACTCCAATGCAGTCGCCGGCCTCACCGCTGCCTGTCGCCCTCTAGTTTGGCTGACAGTCGCCCGGAGCGTGACTGAGTGAAGGGATGCTGGAAATTGCAGCGACGGGAAAAAACAGGTTGACAGTAAACGGCACCGTGGCTATTATGACATCCACTTTCAAATGGAGTCCTCATGAAACGTGCCAAGAAAAAAATCTTTGCCGACTTCATCGCCCAGCGCGGTCTGAAGTCCACCAAGCAGCGCGACCTCATCCTCGACGGTTTCCTTTCCTCGGACCGGCACCTAAGTATCGAGGAACTTTACCTGAAGATCAGGGCCAAGCACCCCAACATCGGCTATGCCACGGTCTACCGGACTTTGAAGCTGTTCGCCGAGGCGGGAATCGCGCGCGAGATGCAGTTTGGTGATGGCCAGACCCGCTATGAGCATGTGGGGGAGGGCGAGCACCACGACCATCTGGTCTGCACCAGGTGCGGCAGCATCGAGGAGTTCAAGAACGAGACCATCGAGCAGTTGCAGACCGAGGTGGCGGCGAGCCGCGGTTTCCTGATTGAAAAGCACCGGCTCGAACTGTACGGACTTTGCGGCAGTTGCCGGAAATGACCTGCTGACGCACCTCGAGGACTTCTGCTCCCTTACTCGGTCTACCATCCCCTGCATCGTTCCCACGCTTCGGCGTGGGAACGGACTCCCCGGACGCTCCGCGTCCAGCACCGGAGGATACGGGGGGGCCACTATTGGAGCTATCCCCACGAAGGAGTACGGGACGCGGGAGTGTCCCTGGTTGCATTCCCACGCGGGAGCGTGGGAACGATCTGTTGTGATGCCTTTTTTGCCTGAACCGCGGCAGATGATTGACGGCTGATTCCCAAAAAAAATTTCCTGCCGACCTGAAAGTGATTTTCATTGGCAGTACATCGTTAAGAGGGGTAGCAGATACTATGTCATTTTTAAAGAAGAAAGGTTCCTGCCACGAGGCTCCAACCGTTGCAAACAGCGGCGCCAGGAAGGTGGCGCTGGTGGGGAACCCCAATGTTGGCAAGAGCGTGCTTTTCAACGCCTTGACCGGCGCTTACGTGACGGTCTCCAATTATCCCGGCACCTCGGTGGAGGTGGCGCGCGGCAGCGCGACCATCAACGGCGAGCAGTTCGAAATAATCGACACCCCGGGGATGTACTCGATCCTTCCCATCACCGAGGAGGAGCGGGTTGCCCGCGAGATACTCCTGAACGAGCGTCCCTACCTGGTGATCCACGTCCTTGACGCGCGCAACCTGGAGCGCATGCTCCCGATGACGCTGCAGCTGATCGAGGCGGAACTGCCGGTCGTGCTCGTGGTGAACATCATGGACGAGGCGGCCCGCATGGGGCTCGAGATCAACATCGCGCTCTTGTCCGAGCACCTCGGCATCCCGGTCATCGGCGCCGCGACCGCGAAGAAGGTCGGTCTTCCCGAGATATGCGCGGCCATCGCCGGCGCCCCCTGCAGCGCGACCCCTCCCTTTCGCTACTCGCGGCTCATGGAGGGGGACATCGCCGCCGTGGGCAATCTGCTCAAGGGAAGCTATATTCTCTCGAAAAAATCGCTCGCGCTCCTTTTGCTGCAAGGCGATGACGAGGTGGTTGAACTGGTGCGCAAAACCGAGGGGGCTGGTGCCGCCAGCGTGGAGGCGGGGGTGAAGGACAAGCGTTTCGAGCGCCGCGAATCCTTCCATCTCGATCTTTCCATGGAGCGCAAGGGGATCGTGAAGGGGATCCTCGCCGGCGCCTTCAAGGCCCCCGTCAAGCGGGTGGTGACCTTCGGCGAGCGCTTGTCGCGCTGGACCGTGCGTCCCTTGACCGGGGTGCCGCTGCTCCTCATCGTCCTTTATTTCGGTCTCTACAAGTTTGTCGGCGAGTTCGGCGCCGGAACCCTGGTCGACGTCCTGGAGACCAAGGGGTTCAAGGAGTTATTCAACCCCTGGATTACCGGCGTCGTCAAGGACCTGGTTCCCTGGGTGATCATCCAGGAACTCTTCATCGGCGAGTACGGCATCATCACCCTCGGAATCCGCTATGCGGTCGGGATCATCCTCCCCATCGTCGCCACCTTCTTTCTCTTTTTCTCCATCCTGGAGGATAGCGGCTATTTCCCGCGTCTGGCCCTGCTGGTGGACCGGGTCTTCAAGACCATCGGTCTTACCGGACGCGCCGTCATTCCGATGGTGCTCGGTTTCGGCTGCGACACCATGGCGACCATGGTGACCCGCACCCTGGAGACGGTGCGGGAGCGGGTGATCGCCACGCTTTTGCTGGCGCTCGCCATCCCCTGCTCGGCGCAGCTCGGAGTCATCCTGGCGCTCCTTTCCAAGGCACCAGGGGCACTGATGGTCTGGTCGGTCTGTTTGATCCTGATCTTTCTTCTGGTAGGTCTCCTGGCGGCCAAGATCCTGCCGGGCGAGACCCCCATGTTCTACATGGAGATTCCCCCCATGCGGGCGCCGCAGCTCTCCAACGTGCTGACCAAGACCTACACCCGCATGCAGTGGTATTTCATCGAGATTCTGCCGCTTTTCGTCATTGCCTCGATACTGCTTTGGCTCGGCAAGATCACCCATTTCCTGGAAACCATGGTGGGGTGGATGGATCCGGTCATGGGTTCGCTCGGGCTCCCCAGGGAGACCGCGACAGCCTTCATTTTCGGATTCTTCCGGCGTGATTACGGTGCAGCGGGGCTCTACGACCTGCAGACCCAGGGGCTTTTGAACCCCAGGCAGCTGACCGTGGCCGCCGTCACCCTCACCCTGTTCATCCCGTGCGTGGCCCAGTTTCTCATCATGAAGCGCGAGAGAGGGTGGAACGTCGCCCTTGCCATCGGCATCTTCGTTTCCACCTTTGCCTTCGGCAGCGGCTGGCTCTTGAACCGCTTCCTGCTCTTCACTTCGATACTTTAAAAGGGTTTTTACCACGGAGAAAGTCAAAAGCTTTTTGCCACGGAGACACGGAGCACATCTGAGAAAGTCAAAGTCTTTAAACGGGTAGAACCGACTTCAAAGTCTAAAAACTTTTGCCACGGAGACACGGAGCACATCTGAGATAGTCAAAGTCTTTAAACGGGTAAAACCGACTTCAAAGTCTAAAAACTTTTGCCACGGAGACACGGGGCACATCTGAGAAAGTCAAAAACTTTAGACGGTAAAATCGACTTCAAAGTCAAAAAACTTTTGCCACGGAGACACGGAGCACACCTGAGAAGGTCAAAAACTTTAAGCGGGAAAAATCGACTTCAAAAATCTTTTTTCTTTGTAACCATGGTTATCGTTCCCACGCAGAGTGTAAAACGATGCTTAAATTCTTATATGTTTTACCCCTGATTTAGTTTTTGATTTGTTTCTCTCAGATGTTCTCCGTGTCTCCGTGGCTAACAGGTTTTGTTCTTGTTTTGCTTCTCTCCGATGTTCTCCGTGTCTCCGTGGCAAAATGGTTTTGCTTCTGTCTCCGTGGCACTAACGAAAATGAGGTCTTATGAGGTGCGGTTTTTGTGGTCATGAGTTTGCGGAAGAGGATGGAAACGTCGGCTGTAAGAACTGCCCGATGTCGGGGGGGTGCAAGATGGTCAAATGCCCCCGCTGTAACTATGAGAACCCCCCGGAACCCGCGCTGGTGAAAGGGCTGAAAAAGCTCTTTGCCAGAAAAAAATGAGCCCGGTCCCGCGCTTGATGACAATGTACCTATTTACGATACTATCTAAGAGATAAAAGGAGAACATATGAAACTGACGGAGAAGGCGGAAGAGATTTTGGAGTCACTCTGGATCGAGTCCGAGGAAAATGGGCGCGGCTTCGCCGAGCTGGACCGGATGGAGATCGAGGCTTCCGACCCTGCCTACCAGGAACTATCTCTCCAGGCGCTCATTGAGATTAAGGGGAACCGGCTCTATTTCCGCCCCGAGGGACGCGAGGAGGGACGCAAGACCATCAGGCGCCACCGCCTCGCCGAAAGGCTGATGATGGATGTCCTTAATATCCGCGGCGAGAGCGGTGACATGAAGGCATGCCAGTTCGAACACCTGCTGAACGAGGGGGTGGACCTCAAGGTCTGCACCATGCTGAATCATCCCGCCACCTGCCCCCACGGCAAGCCGATCCCGCCGGGCGACTGCTGCGAGGAGGCCCGCAGAACCGGCGACCTCGGGGTGGTACCGCTTACTGAGCTTAAGAGCGGCGAGGAAGGGGACATCGCCTACATCCAGACCGAGGACAGCAAGAAGATGCAGAAGCTGATGGCGATGGGGGTTTTGCCGGGGAACCGGATCCTGCTGATGCAGGCTTTCCCCTCCTACATCTTCCGGGTCGGCTTCTCCGAGTTTGCCATCGACTCCGCCATGGCACGGGAAATCTTCGTGCGCAGGTAGTCAATTGCCTCTTGAACCGCGGCGCCAAATCCGTTACCCTGCGCCGTTGACGGAAAATTCTGGTTGTTTTGACGGGAGGAAATGATGGGAAAAATTTTGGCACTGGCACTGCTTGGACTGATGGCGCTGGCACCCCTGCAGGTCGGGGCTGCCGAGAAGGGTGCGCTTCCCAAGGGGTACGAAAAATGGGAAAAGAGCAAGCAGCAGGTGGTGACCGACAAGAAATCGCTCTTTTACGGCATCCACTACACCTATGTCGACAAGAAGGCGATGAAGGGGTATCGCACCGGCGGTCCCTACGCCGAGGGGAGCAGCTTCATTGTGGTGCAGTACGGTATCAAGGATGCGGGTGGCAAGCCGGTCGAAGGTAAAAAGCAGATGATCGTGCTGATGAAAAAGGACAAGAGCTTCAAGCAAACCGGCGGCTGGCAGTACGCGGGTTTCAGCGCCGACGGGCGCCCCTCGGGGATCGACCCGGTGCAAAACTGCTACGAGTGTCACCTGAAAACCGCCAAGGATAGCGATTTTATCATCTCGAAGTTCGCTGATTTTAAATAGTTTCAGCTCGTAACACAGAGCATGTGGCAATGGCAGGGCGCCTCCGGAATCGGGGGCGCCCTTTTTCGTTTCTTAGCAGCTTAAAGCGGCGCTACCCCCAGCATACCTTGTGCTGACTGTCGGTTGGCGGTGAACGGTTGTATCGTGAACCCCAACAATGCACTGGCCCCTGCCCGGGTAGAGACGCATTGCATGCGTCTCGCTGACCTGCTCACGCTTCAGACAAACCAGAAAGCGGCAGCGCTGAGACGCATGCAATGCGTCTCTACACTACGGGCTAGCGGAAGCACTCCCGTTAACCGTTGGGACAGAAGCGGGCACCCGCAAGGGGGGCACCTACGAAAACGTGGACCCGGACGCCGATTGCACTGGCCGGATTCCGCTGTCTCATGGGAAAAAATATTGTCAGTGCTAGGCTTATCCCTCCCATCGTCTTAAGTTTTTTCTGACACCGGAAAAAACGCCTTAAGATATTAATGGGGATGACGATACATTTAAGCAGCAGCTCCCAACGGGATCGTTCCCCGAATGAGCACGCACATTCTCCAACAACTAGACAAGGATTTGGTTCATGATATCTGCCGACAAAAATGCGCTCCCTGCCGCATCGGACGCGGAACTCGACAGGCTGTCGGCCGGCTGGTCGCGGGGCCTCGAAGGGATGGCGGCGGAGCTTAAGGTCGTTGCCGCTACCACCGAAGACGAATTCCTCGCCATCGGCGGGAGGCTGCAGGATTTTTATCAGCGCGGCACCGGAATTACGGCGCTCGCCACGGAGATGCTCGGGGAGGTCGCGGGCGAACAGGTCACACAGGCAATGGACGGCATCGCCAACCTGCTGGACGAAATGGGGCGCTACGTCGCAAACGCCCGCCAGGAGATCGAAGCAAGCTCGGCCACGCTAAGCGAGATCCTGTCGCTTCTGGAGCACGTCGCCAGCCCGCTATCCGGCTTCAAGAAGGTAAATAAGGTGCTGCGCATGCTCGGCATCTCCACCAAAATAGAGAGTGCCCGGCTCGGACAGAGTGCCGCCGGGTTCGACACCCTGGCCAGTGACGTGGGGGATCTTGCCGTTCAGGTGAACGATAAGGCGGGGGTCATCCTGAAGCGTAAGGACGACCTCACCCGTGCCATCGAACAAACCCTCAGCGGGGTCCTCAACGCGGGGGCGCAGCAGCATGAACTGGTGCTCGGGATCCTCGACAGGACCCGCGGCAGCCTCGCCGCGCTGACCGAGGTTAACGCGCGCTGCTCCAGTTCGGTGGCCGGCATCTCCGCGGTTTCCGAGGAAGTCTCCCGCAGCATCGGTGAGGTCGTCATGTCCATGCAGACCCACGACATCGTGCGCCAGCAGATCGAGCACGTGGACCAGGCACTGACTGAGCTTAAAGGTCGGCTTGCCTCCGGAACTGCCGGCGCCGACGAGGTGGCCTGGGTCTGTGAGCTGCAGTCGGCCCAGTTGCGCCACGCCTCCAAGGAGCTGGACGGCGCGGTACAGGCCATCATCGGCAACCTGAAGGAGGTCGCCCGCCAGCAGTCCGGTCTTTCCAACGAGACCCGCGGCATGGCGGGGATCGCGGACCAGACCGGAGGGAGTTTCTTCTCCGAGATGCAAAAGGACATCACCGTCGTCACTGCCGCCCTTTTGGACAGCTCCAAGGTGAACCGGAGCCTCTGCCGCGCCATGAGTACCGTGACGGACACCGTCGGCGAGATCGCATCTTTTGTCGGCGACATCGAAAAGATCGGCGAGGAGATCAAGCTCATCGCCCTCAACGCACAGATCAAGTCGGCCTACACCGGTGACGAGGGGGCCGCCCTCGGGGTGCTCGCCGAGGCGATCCAGCGGCTCTCCATCGATGCCATCGATCACACGACGGTCGTCTCCCAAACCCTGCACGAGATCATTGCGGTCACCGAGAGCCTCAACAACGGGGTCTGCTCCGACAGCTCCGTTTTGGAGGCCGAGGTGCGCGACATGGTGCAGGGGCTCAGCTCCCTTTTGGGCCTGCTGCAGTCGGTTAATGAAACACTGCTCCACTCGCTTTCCAGCATGGACGACGCGGTGACACACCTTTCCTCGGACATCGACCGGGTGACGACGGGCATCACGGTGCATCGCAAGGTCGCCCAGGTGCTGGAGGGGGCCGTGCGCGGGCTGGGCGGGGTCATGGTCGAGGCGCGCCGGATTGCCCCGGCAGCGGGGCAGGGGGCGAACCTCGATGAACTGGCCAGCCGCTACACCATGCACAGCGAGCGCAAGATACATGAATCGCTGCTCGACGGCGGGCAGGTTTCCGGTCCGGGTCCTGACAGCTTTGACGACAATGTGGAACTTTTTTAGGATTGATCACGATTTAATGGATAGCCGAAAGCAGCAAGGGACGAGGGGATATCATGGACGAAATGACAATAGAGCGCTGGCAGGACCCCGAGGCGGCAGAAAAACAGGGGCTGAAGCTGACCGGAAGCATGACCATCGGCCAGGCGGCCGAGCTCAAAGAGGTGTTTCTGGACGCTTTGGGAGCGGCAAGCGAGCTTTTGGTGGACCTTTCCGGCGTAACGGAGATAGATCTGACCGGGCTGCAGCTGCTGGATGCTTCCCATCGAAGCGCCCTTGCCAGCGGCAAGCGGTTCAGTATTGACGACGGCGGGAACCAAAGCTTCCGCGACACGGTCGACAGCGCCGGATTCCGGCGCCGGGTCGGCTGTGAACGCGATAAAACCGGATCCTGCATCTGGGTTGGAGGAGAGTGCTGATGGCTAAAATAATCATGACGGCAGACGATTCGGCGAGCGTGAGGCAGATGGTGAGCTTCACCCTGAAACAGGGCGGCTACGAGGTGGTCGAGGCGGTGGACGGCAAGGACGCCTTGCAAAAGCTGGCAGGTCGCAAGGTGGACATGCTGATCACCGACCTCAACATGCCGAACCTGGACGGCATCGGGCTCATCAAGGGGGCCCGCGCGCTTCCCAGCTGCAAGTTCATCCCGATCATCATGCTGACGACGGAGTCGACAGATACCAAAAAGCAGGAAGGGAAATCGGCCGGAGCCACCGGCTGGATCGTCAAGCCCTTCAAACCCGAACAGCTGATGGCGGTTGTGAAGAAGGTGCTGGGATGATAGACGTCCACCGGCAGGCATTCAAGGAAGAGGCGTATGAGCTTCTGAGCGAGCTGGAAAGTTCTCTGCTGGAACTTGAGGAAGGGCCGGACGACAGCGACCTGATCGGTCGGGTGTTCCGTGCCATGCACACCATCAAGGGGTCGGGGTCGATGTTTGGTTTCGACGACATCGCCCACTTCACCCATGAGGTGGAGACCATCTTTGACATGGTGCGTAACGGGAAGCTCCAGGTGACCAAGACTCTGGTCAACCTGACGCTCTCGGCACGGGACCAGATCAAGTCGATGCTGGACAACTCGGACGGCGGGGGAGGGGCTGACTTGGCGGAAAGCGGCCGGATCATCGCGGGGCTGCGCGCCCTGGCGTCGCTTGAGGCGCCCGTCGCAGCCCAGGCCCAGACCGAGGCCAAGCACAGGGCTGCCGGCACGGACGCACGGGTCACCTACCGGGTCCGCTTCCAGCCCAACCCGGAGATCTTTTCCTGTGGCTCTAACCCCCTGAACCTGCTGGCCGAACTGCGGGATCTCGGTCCCTGCAACGTGGTGGCGCAGACCGCAGCCTTGCCGGCGCTGGAGGATATGGACCCGGAACTGTGCTATATCCTTTGGGACGTGGTCCTGACCACGGACCAGGGGTTGAACGCGATCCGCGACGTCTTCATCTTCGTGGAAGACGACTGCGTGCTCAGTATCGACAAGATTGCCGAATACGACGAGGCGAGCGGGCCGGAAAACCACCAGAAGCTCGGCGAGATCATGCGGGACCGCGGCGACATCAGCGCCGAGGAAATGGCGGCCGTACTTGCCAAGCAGCAAAGGTTCGGCGAGCTGGCGGTCGCCAACGGCCTGGTGACCGAGGACAAGGTGGAGTCGGCCCTGGTGGAGCAGCGCCACGTGCAGGCGGTGCGCCAGGAGAAGCAGAACGCGGACGCCGGTAACTCCATACGGGTTCCGGCCGAGCGGCTCGACGTCCTGGTGAACCTGGTGGGCGAGCTGGTGACGGTGCAGGCGCGCCTTTCCCAGACCGCGGCCGGGCGCGCCGACGCTGAACTGGTCGCCATCGCCGAGGAGGTGGAGCGGCTGACCGGCGAGCTTAGGGACTCCGCCCTCAACATCCGGATGCTCCCGATCGGCAGCACCTTCAGTAAGTTCAAGAGGCTGGTGCGCGACCTCTCCGGCGAGCTCGGCAAGGAGATCGAGATGACGACGGACGGCGCCGAGACGGAGCTGGACAAGACCGTCATCGAGAGGCTGAACGATCCCCTGGTGCACCTGATCAGAAACTCCATCGACCACGGCGTGGAACTCCCCGAGGTCAGGATTGCCGCCGGCAAGCCGCGCTTTGGCACGGTGCACCTCTCCGCGGTGCACTCCGGCGACAGCGTCCTCATCACCATCAAGGACGACGGCGCGGGACTCGACAAGGAAGCGATCCGCGCCAAGGCGGTGGAGCGCGGGCTCATCTCGGCCTCCGCCGAGCTCCCGGAAAAGGAACTCTTCGCGCAGATCTTCGCCCCCGGCTTCTCGACTGCGAAGAAGGTCTCCTCGGTCTCGGGACGCGGGGTCGGCATGGACGTGGTGAAGCGGGCCATCGACCAGTTGCGCGGTACCATCGAGCTTGCCAGCGTGCACGGCGAGGGGACCCGGATCATGGTGCGCATCCCGCTCACCCTGGCGATCATCGAGAGCCTCCTGGTGCGGATCGGGGGGGACTTCTACATGCTCCCGCTTTCCATGGTGGACGAATGCGTGGAGCTTACCCGCGAGGACGTGGCGCGGGCGCACGGCCGCAACCTCGCCAACGTGCGCGACCACCTGGTTCCCTACATCCCGCTGAGGGAGCGCTTCCTCATCCCGGGCGCGGTACCCGACATCGAGCAGATCGTCATCACCCAGGTAAACGGGGTGCGGGTCGGCTTCGTGGTGGACCAGGTCATCGGGGAGCACCAGACGGTCATCAAGAGCCTGGGGCGCGCCTACAAGAACGCCGAGGGTATCTCCGGCGCGACCATCCTCGGGGATGGCTCGGTGGCGCTGATACTCGACGTGCCGCAGCTGGTCCAGTCGGTGGAGGCGGAGGCCGCCTAACGCCCAGTCCAAGGTAAAATGTCGTACTTTGCGCTTCGACTCCGCTCAGCGAACGCCCGCTCTCTGAGCGGAGTCGAAGGGCGACCTGGGGTGAAGTTACGCAGATAGCCAACCGGCAGATTACAGTGGACTTGGTACGAGCGCCTTGGGTGCCGCGCTTCCTTCGGCAAAGCGCTCCGCGAAAGATTGAAGACCCGCATCCCTGGCTTCGGGGGCGGGTCTTTTGTTGTCACGGAGGACCACGCTGCGGGTCCGGCCGATTGCCCTAAAGTATTCCCGTTTGCAGACGAAAGATACCGTAAGGAACACGAAGAGAAACTCATCAGGGGAGCGCTTTCATTATGGAGAATACGGCACGTGATATGCGTGATGTTGAACATGCGAGTCTGTCGGCCCGGGACTTTGGCAGGCTGAGCCGTTTCATCTATGACACCTGCGGCATCAAGATGCCCGACGTCAAGAAGACCATGCTGGAGGCGCGCCTGCAAAAGAGGCTGCGCGGCCTCGGCATGAAGAGCTTCGGGGATTACTGCGATTACCTTTTCTCCACGGCCGGCATGGAGCAGGAACTGGTGCAGATGCTCGACATGGTCACCACCAACAAGACCGACTTCTTCAGGGAGCCCGACCATTTCGACTACCTGACCCAGAAGGTGCTCCCCGAATGGACCTCGCGGCACGCCGGCACGCGGCTTGCCATCTGGAGCGCGGGGTGCTCTTCGGGAGAGGAGCCCTACACCCTCGCCATGGTGCTCTCCGAGTTCGCCCTCAGCCACCCCGGCTTCGATTTCCAGATCCTCGCCACGGACATCTCCACCCGGGTGCTGGAGAAGGCCAAGAACGCCATCTACCCCGAGGCCCTGGTGGACCCGGTGCCGCTCGCGCTGAAGAAAAAGTACCTGCTCCGCAGCAAGGACAAGGCGAACGGCACGGTGCGCATCGTGCCGCAGTTGCGCGAGAAAGTCCGCTTTCGCCGTCTGAACTTCATGGACGAGGATTTCGGGATGCGCGAGCAGCTCGACATCATCTTTTGCCGCAACGTCATCATCTATTTCGACCGTCCCACCCAGGAGAGGCTACTGAGGCGCTTCCACCAGCAGATGAAGCCGGGCGCCTTCATATTCATGGGGCATTCGGAGACCCTGAGCGGCCTGGATGTCCCCTTGACGAGCGTTTTCCCGACGGTCTACCGGAAGCCCCGGTGACGCCCGACGCCGTCCGGGCAGCGACGTTATTCCTGAAACCGGGCGAAATGGTGCTAAGCTTCGAGCCGACAGCCATCACGACGCTGCTCGGCTCCTGCGTCGCCGTCACCATGTTCAACAAGCGGCTGGGGCTGGGCGCCATCTGTCACGCGCTTTTGCCGACCTGCCGCAGGGACGAGTCCTGCGACCACCTGGAGACGGGGAAATACGTGCAGTGCACCATCGAGGCCATGCTGCAGGAGTTCAACACCCGCGGTATCCTTAATAACGAAATCGAGGCCAAGCTCTTTGGCGGCTCGGACATGTTCGACACGGTCGAAGGCAGGAGGCTCAGCGTCGGAAAGCAGAACCTGGAGATGGCGCTAAAAATGCTGGAAGGGGCCGGTGTGCGGATAGTCACCCAGGATCTGGGCGGCCCGCGGGGCAGGAAAATCATCTTCCACACCCACACCGGCGACGTGTTCCTGAAACGGATGAGAAAAACGGAGAGCTTATAAAATGGCCAAAAAGATACGAGTGCTCATTGTCGACGACTCGGCGGTCGTGCGTCAGACCATGTCGGAGATCCTCTCCTCCGACCCGCAGATAGAGGTCATGTCCACGGCCGGGGACCCTTTTATCGCCGCCGAAAGGATCCGGGAAGAGATTCCCGACGTCATCACCCTCGACGTGGAGATGCCCCGGATGGACGGCATCACCTTCCTGCACAAGATCATGAGCCAGCACCCGATTCCCGTGGTGATGTGTTCCAGCCTCACCGAGAAGGGGTCGGAAACCGCCCTGAAGGCGCTCGAGTACGGTGCCGTGGAGATCATTCAGAAGCCGCGCATGGGTACCAAGGGGTTTTTAGAGGAGTCGCGGGTGCGCATTTGCGATGCGATCAAGGCAGCCGCCCAGGCGCGGGTGAGAAAGGTCACCCCGGTGCGGGCGGTGGCACCCAAGCTGACGGCGGACGTCATCATGGAAAAGCCGAAGAGCCACGCGATGATGCAGACCACGGAGAAGGTCGTCGTGGTCGGTGCCTCCACCGGCGGGACCGAGGCGTTGCGGGTCTTTTTGGAATCGCTCCCTGCCGACTCCCCCGGCATCGTCATCGTGCAGCACATGCCCGAGGGGTTCACCCGGGCCTTTTCCCAGAGGCTCGACGGGTTGTGCCGGATCTCCGTCAAGGAGGCCGCGGACAACGACACCGTCGTTAGGGGGCGCGCCCTGATAGCCCCGGGAAACCATCACCTTTTGCTGAAGAGAAGCGGCGCGCGCTATTATGTCGAGGTGAAGGACGGGCCGCTGGTTTCGCGTCACCGCCCCTCGGTCGACGTGCTGTTTCGTTCGGCGGCCCGTTATGCCGGCAAGAATGCGGTGGGGGTCATCATGACCGGTATGGGTGACGACGGCGCCCACGGGATGCTGGAGATGAAGGAGGCAGGGGCCATCAACATCGCCCAGGACGAGGCGAGCTGCATCGTTTTCGGCATGCCCAACGAGGCGATCAAGCTGGGAGGTGTGGACCACATCCGCCCCCTGGACGCGATCTCGCGCGAGGTGCTGAGGCTTTGCAGCTGAAAGGGTGCCCTACGTCCGACCAGTCTGACTGGTCTGCCCCGTCGGACGTCGGACGGCACCAGCAAAAAAAACGAGGCTTTTCATGGCAGGTGAAAAATTCTTCCTGGGGCGGCAGCCGATACTGAACCGGGCCCAGCAGATCGTCGGCTTCGAGCTTTTGTTCCGATCTGCGGAAAGCCTCCTCACGGCCAGTTTTCTGGACACCCACGTGGCGAGCGCCAGCGTCATCCTGAACGCGCTCTCCGACTTCGGTTTCCAGGACGTGCTCGGGCGCCACAAGGGATTTTTCAACGTCACCTACGACATGCTGATGAGCGACGCGGTCGAACTGCTCCCGAAGGAGCGGGTCGTCATCGAGCTTTTGGAAACCATCATGCTGGACGCGGAGGTCGTGGCGCGCTGCCGCACCCTGAAGGCGCTCGGCTTCAAACTCGCCCTCGACGACCACGTCTACTCCCCCGACTTTGGCTCCATCTATCAACTGGTCGACATCGTGAAGCTGGACGTGCTGGCGATTTCCCCCGAAGAGCTCCCCGGCATGGTCGAGCAGCTGCGCGCCTGGCCCCTGACGCTTTTGGCGGAAAAGGTGGAGAGCGCCGAAGAGTACACGGTCTGCTCCGCGCTCGGCTTCGACCTTTTCCAGGGCTACTACTTTGCCCGCCCGGTCATCCTGAAGCAGAACCGGGTCGACGTCGGCAAGCTCACCATGCTGCAACTGATGGAGCAGGTGATGAGCGAGACGGAACTCTCCGAGATAGAGGAGACCTTCAAGCAGAACCCGGGCCTCACCTACAACCTGCTGCGCCTGGTCAACTCGGTTGCCATCGGCCTGCGGGTCCGCATCAAGACGCTGCGCCACGCCCTCATGGTGCTCGGCCTGGAGCAGCTGAAGCGCTGGATCACCCTCGCCCTTTATGCCAGCAACGACTCAAGCGGGGCGCAAAGCCCGCTTTTGGAGATCGCCGCCATGCGCGGCAAGCTGATGGAACTCCTGGTGCAGTCGCTCCCCAATCCCGACGGCAAGGAGTATTCTGACCGCGCCTTCATGACCGGCATCCTCTCGCTCATCGACGTGCTGTTCGAGGTCCCCATGGCCGAAATGGTGGAAAAGCTCCACCTGGTGCACGACGTGCGCGATGCCCTTTTGCTCCGCTCCGGCGCTCTCGGGCGCCTGCTGCTTTTAGCCGAAAAACTCGAACAGGCCGATTTCGCAGCGGTGAACGAGCACCTCGAGGAGTGCGGCATCACGCTTGACCAGCTCCTCGCCGCGCAGCTGGAGACCATCACCTGGTCCGACCGCCTGAGCGCCGCACTCTGATTCCCTCCTTGACACGACCCAATCTTTTGATGTAACTTGATACGTCCCGCCAATGAGAGGGACGGAGCGCCAGTTTAATCAGCGCCCCAACCGGCTAAATCGCAGCAAAAGCCAGCCAAACACCACCAAAACACTACCGCCAAAAGAGCGTCCGGCCGGAAAGATTCCGGTGCGGCGTTCCAATTGAGACGCCACATGAAGATAACCGCGGTAATCCCCGCCAGGTATGCATCCACGCGTTTTGAGGGCAAGGCTCTGGCGGATATCATGGGTCGCCCCATGGTGCAGCACGTCTATGAGCGGGCCCTGAAGGCGAAGCTGGTTTCCGAGGTCATCGTTGCGACCGACGACGAGAGGATCGCCGCCTGCGTGCGGAGTTTCGGCGGCCGTGTGGAGATGACCTCGAGCTCCCATGAGACCGGTACCGACCGCCTGGCGGAGGTCGCGGAGAGGCTTGACGCGGACATTATCGTGAACGTCCAGGGTGACGAGCCCCTGATCGTTCCCGCCATGATCGACCAGGCGATCGCCCCGCTGCTGGAGGATCCCTCCATCCCGATGGCGACCCTCAAGTGCCGGATCAAGACCCTGCATGACTTTCTCTCTCCCAACGTGGTGAAGGTGGTATCCGACCCGACCGGGAACGTACTCTACTTTTCCCGGTCGCCCCTGCCGTTTTTCCGCGACAAGTGGAACGACCTGAAAGACGAGGCGTTTGCTTCCGGGAAGCTTCTTTGCTACAAGCATGTCGGGCTCTACGTTTACCGGCGTGAGTTCCTGCCGGTATTTGCGGCACTGGCCCCCACCTACCTGGAGTTGGCCGAAAAGCTGGAGCAGCTCCGTGTGCTGGAGAACGGCTACCGCATCAAGATCGTCGAGACGGAATTCGAATCAATCGGCGTTGACACCCCGTCGGACCTGGAAAAGGTGCTGGCGAAGCTCAAGGCCAAAATGCAGTAAAACAAAGACTAAATGTTCTACGTTCTATGTTCTACGTTCTACGTTTTAGACTCTAAGTTCAGATTTTGGATTTCAACTTAGAACCTGGAACATAGAACGTAGAACAGTTTTTAGGTTCTCAGTTTTTAGGGTTCATTTACACTGGAGGTTTTTTAAGTGAAGACAAAATTCATCTTTGTTACCGGCGGCGTCGTCTCTTCTATAGGGAAGGGACTCGCCGCCGCTTCTTTGGGCGCTCTTCTTGAAGCACGAGGGCTGCGGGTAACAATTCAGAAGCTCGATCCCTACATCAACGTCGACCCCGGGACCATGTCCCCTTTCCAGCACGGCGAAGTTTTCGTCACCGACGACGGCGCCGAGACGGACCTTGACCTCGGGCATTACGAGCGTTACACCTCCGCCAAGCTCTCCAAAAAGAGCAACTTCACCACGGGACAGGTCTACTTTTCCGTCATCGAGAAGGAGCGGCGCGGCGACTACCTGGGCGGGACCGTGCAGGTCATTCCCCACATCACCGACGAGATCAAGTTCAACATCCTGGAGAACGCCAAGGGCTCGGATATCGCCATCATCGAGATCGGCGGCACGGTCGGCGACATCGAGTCGCTCCCCTTCCTGGAGGCGATCCGCCAGTTAAAGAGCGACCGCGGTCCCGGCAACGTGCTGTATCTGCACGTGACCCTGGTCCCCTACATAAAGACGGCGGGCGAATTGAAGACCAAGCCGACCCAGCACTCCGTGAAGGAGCTGCGCGAGATCGGCATCCAGCCCGACATCCTCCTTTGCCGCTGCGAGCAGGAACTTCCCCAGGAGATGAAGGCGAAGATCGCCCTTTTCTGCAACGTGGAAGAGAAGGCGGTCATCACCTCGCGCGACGCCGAGCACATCTACGCGGTGCCCCTGGCGCTGAACCGTGAAGGGCTGGACGACCAGGTCGTCGAGAAGCTGAACATCTGGACCAAGGCTCCGGACCTCTCACACTGGCAGCAGGTGGTGAACAAGCTCACCAACCCGGGCTCCGGCGAGGTGCGCATTGCGGTGGTCGGGAAGTACGTCGACCTGAAGGAAAGCTACAAGTCCCTGGCCGAGGCGCTGACCCACGGCGGCATCGCCAATGATTGCCGGGTTTCCCTGATCTATCTCGACTCCGAGAAGCTGGAAGAAGAGGGGGCCGAGAAGTTCCTGAAGGGCGTGGACGGCATCCTGGTACCCGGCGGCTTCGGCGAGCGCGGCACCGAGGGTAAGATCCAGGCGATCGAGTATGCCCGTACCCGGAAGGTGCCGTTCTTCGGCATCTGTCTTGGCATGCAGATGGCTGCCGTGGAGTATGCGCGTAACGTCTGCCAGCTTCCCGAGGCTTTTTCCAGCGAATTCAAGCCGATTTGCGCCAGCCCCGTGATCCACCTGATGGAAGGTCAGATCGGTGTGGAAAGGAAGGGGGGCACCATGCGTTTGGGCGCCTATCCCTGCTCGCTCGTGAAGGGAAGCTTCGCCCAGAAGGCGTACGGCGGCACCGAGATTTCCGAGCGTCACCGTCACCGCTACGAGTTCAACAACAGCTTCCGCACGGCACTGGTCGAGAAGGGAATGATCATCTCCGGCGTCTTCAAGGATGCGGACCTGGTGGAGATCATCGAGCTTCCCGAGCACCCCTGGTTTCTCGGTTGCCAGTTCCACCCGGAATTCAAGTCGAAGCCGCTCAGCCCGCACCCGCTTTTCAAGGCGTTCATCGGCGCCACCAAGGCTTATAGGGGCTAGAGGCAGGGGCTAGGGGCTAGGGTTTCAGGTTCTTTTATGTCCTTGGTGTCTTTTGTGTCCTTTTAGTCCTTTAAACCCAGTGCCCGAAGCAGTTAAACAGTAAAGGAGTTGATTATGGTCAGGGAAATCACCGTAGGCAATGTGAAAATCGGTGGGAACAGGCCGCTCGTGCTGGTGGCGGGACCCTGCGTGATAGAGAACGAGAGCGCCACCATGCGCTGCGCGGAACGTCTGATGACAATCTGCAACGGCATCGGGATGCCTTTGATCTTCAAGGCTTCCTACGACAAGGCAAACCGGACCTCCGTGACCGCTTTCCGGGGACCGGGCATGCAGGAGGGCTTGCGCATTCTGGCCAAGGTGAAGGAGGCGCTCGGGGTTCCGGTGCTCTCCGACATCCACTCCATCGAGCAGGTGGCTCCGGCCGCCGACGTCCTGGATGTGCTGCAGATACCGGCATTTCTCTGCCGGCAGACGGACCTGCTGATCGCCGCCGCCAAGAGCGGCAGGGTCATCAACGTCAAGAAGGGGCAGTTTCTGGCGCCCTGGGACATGAAAAACGTCGTGGGGAAGATTGAGGCCTGCGGGAATGAGAACATCATCCTGACCGAGCGCGGCGCCAGCTTCGGCTACAACAACCTGGTGGTGGACATGCGCAGTTTCCCGATCATGCGCGGGACCGGCTGCCCGGTGATCTTCGACGCCACCCATTCCGTGCAGCTTCCCGGCGGCGAGGGAACCTCCTCGGGCGGCCAGCGCGAATTCGTCGAGTATCTTTCCTGTGCGGCAGTTGCGGCCGGGGTGGACGGCGTGTTCCTCGAGGTGCACGAAGATCCCGACCAGGCCCTTTGCGACGGACCGAACTCGGTACGCCTCGACGACCTGCCGGCACTGCTGAAGAAGCTGAAAGCCATTGACGCCATTGTGAAATAAATAGAAACTGTTCTACGTTCTACGTTCTACGTTCTACGTTCTA
>Ga0209123_1001671_pt1 | contig 20987 bp, 21 predicted proteins | sample BarGraIncu00431A_FD_184500 | JGI IMG/M metagenome (GOLD analysis project Ga0209123, IMG submission 184500) | Arctic peat soil microbial communities from Barrow, Alaska, USA - Barrow Graham LP Incubations 004-31A (SPAdes) (version 2) | ecosystem: Environmental > Terrestrial > Soil > Wetlands >... | reverse complement strand
TCACCGCAGCTTGGTGGTTGCACCCGATCCTTCTGCTCACACGCCACAGCAGCTCTGCGCGTGGCGCCCTATAACAGGGCCACTCACGTTCAGTGATGCTCAGCGTTGAGCCGTGTTGTTCAAAGATACTCTGCCGGATTCGAGCAAGATCAAGGCTGGCAGCCTGAAGGACAGCTCTGAGGCCCGACGGGCACCCGCAACGCAGCGCAATGTACATCTCTACATTGCGCTGCCTATGCACAGTTTGAAACTATGCACACAATGGCTTTGCTCAGTTGGCAACGACCGCATTTTCATTGGCTTGATGGGGGGAATGTGGAAACCACACCTGTACATAGTTTCGTGACAATTGCGCCCCGTCAGTGCGGCTACACCGGAGTGTCGTGAGCTGGAGTGAGCGGCGTTACTGAGTGTGCCCAATCGAGGGGCGTGACATTGAACCCTTGCCCTGTACGGACGCGGCTTTGCGACTGCCTCAAAAACCCAGAAACTATGAAAAGGTATTACACCGGCTTGCCATGCCCCTGCAGCTCGTGAATCGACTCTGACCGGTCTACCAACTGTACATAGGCAGCGTAAGCCGACGGTCGGCAGTGACAGCTTTCTAGAACTCCAATTCCATGATTTGTAGTGTCGATCAACCGATCGTTCGCAGAATTCGGCATCGTGCCCAAAGGAGGCAGTAACAGTTCGTGGACTGTGTCCGGCCGTGTGGCTTTCATTGAGAAATTTGGTTCTCTGTCACGATTTGGTATCGCTGCGGTACGCACACTTCAAATCGACTATCGACTTCGCGCAGTCACGTTGAATTCAGAACTTCCCTTAAACATCGTATTGACTAGCTACGACGAACAAGGGACACTTCATGTGATAACATTAACTAGCAACGTCATCCATATTTAGTGCTTGCAATTCCGATGAAAAAATATCTCTCAAACATCTTTGCCGGCGTGTTGTGCGCCTCCCTGATTGTCGTAAGTGGTTGTGGGGGTGGCGGGGGCGGCGGAGGCAGCACTAGCGTCACGACACCGTCCACTAGTGTCACAAATCCAATCGCTTCAACTCTAACAAAGTCAAATCTACCTCATATGCATGCTGTGCATATGGAGGGCAATTGGGGTGGAAATATTCAAGGTATATCGAATCTGCCTGACTCATACATTCAGCGACTCAAGGCCAATAACATTGACTATGTGGCGATTACTCTACCTATTTTCATGGCGTCAATTTCAGACCCAACGGTGCAGATAAGGTATCGCCCTTCTGGAAGTACGAATTATGATGCTACGTATTCATTTAATGACACAGATTTGAGCAATGCCATTACCAAGTTAAAACAAAATGGGATAAATGTTTACCTGTCGATAGCTTTACTCCAATCGCAAACAGGTGCTCAAGCTGGTACGTGCAATTCAGCTAACTACGAAGTTGATCCTCATTTATTGGGAGACCCCCAAATACCCAATGCTTCAAATAGTTCTGGATTTGAGTATCAATGCGTCAACCCTTCACTTTGGTGGTGGAACCCTTCAGACGCAAGATATGCAACAAATATATCGACATTTTGGTCGACTTACACTCAAGTTGTGGTCCATTATGCACAGATGGCACAACAATTAGGTGTTGGAATGATTGGCCTTGGTGAAGAAACAGACCGTTTATTTACCACGCGATCGTCGACAAGATTTCCAACTAACTACAAGAGTCAACTTTCCAACATGGTGACGGCGGTTCGAGCAGTTTACTCAGGACTCGTAACTTACGGACAAAACGGAATTGTATATTCCTCTCATCCCGAATGGTGGGGCTTCGATTACATGGCAAGTGGATATTTGTTTAAGGACCTAGGATTGGATGTTGTTGGACTTTCCTATTACTTTAGTATAGCGCCATCAACCGTAGCTTCTGTAATGTCTGTCGCTCAGTTGGAGTCATTGTGGAACTCAAATTTTCAGAGCGTTCTGAGCTTGGTTCAAGCAAATAATTCAAATATTCCAATTATTTTCTCAAGCGTCGGATTCTCTGACGCAGTAAACATTCCTTTTCAACCGCTCGATTCAGCTGGCGCAGCCTATGCCATATCTGATTTAAACAATAATGGGATAGACGATGGCATGGAACAACAATCCAATATGTATCAATCCCTATTCAATGTTAACAAGAATAACAACTATCCAGTTGCCGGATTTTTTTGTTTTGGATATGTTATAGATTCTGACCCCAATATTTTTTCAGCGAATCAATCAACACGCAATTCCGAGCTTCATAATAGACCAGCAGAACAGATTATCAAAAACACCTATAGTACGTTCTAATAATTCAAAATTATGCCAATCAAAGGGTGATTCTTCTAGGTGAATAGCTGCTTTGTATAACGCTATCGCAACGGCAAGTCCTGGTCAATTCACGCAATAGGGTTAGACGAAATCAGCGCCAGATTGCCGGCACTCAAAGGCGTGTTTGAACGACCGGTCTGGAGCGATCAGTTCGAAAATCTCTGCACCCGCTTTGGGTCTTCAGCGGTCATAGCGAGGCAGGGCTTGGTTCCCGTCTTTGGTTCCATTGGCATCGCTTTGCACGAAAACCTCTGAGCTGCGTCATTCTCAAACGGCAATGGGTCGTACCCATTGCTGGTTTCGTCGGACTCCATCGGGCGCAACACGACTCTTTTCAATGATGCTGGTTATCTATACAATCTGAACATTATTTATTCAGATTGTATGAATCATTTTCCTCGGGACCTGTCGACAACTTTGCAGCGGCTGGCGCGTCAATTTCCGGTCGTGGCGGTCACCGGCCCCCGGCAATCGGGCAAAACCACGCTGGCGCGTCAGGTCTTTGACGGCAAGCCCTATATCTCTCTTGAAGACCCGATTGAGCTCGGCTTTGCGCAGACCGATCCAAGAGGGTTTTTGCAGCGGTTTACCCAGGGCGCCATCTTTGATGAGGCGCAGCGCTGGCCGGACCTGTTCTCACACTTGCAAGGGCTGGTCGATGCGGATCGCACACCCGGACGGTATGTGCTGACCGGGTCGCAGCAATTTGGTTTGATGGCGGGCGTGACTCAATCACTGGCCGGTCGGGTCGGGCTCACCCGGCTACTGCCGCTGGCCTTGTCCGAGTACGGCCAGGTCGTGCACAAAGACCTTTACACCCATCTCTGGCTGGGTTCTTACCCCGCTCTCTGGCAGGCGCAGCGCTCGCCGCTGGATGCGATCGACTGGTTTTCCAGCTACATCGCCACCTATGTCGAGCGTGACGTGCGCCAGTTGTTGCAGGTGCAAAACCTGTCCACCTTCCAGCGCTTTGTGCGTTTGTGCGCCGCGCGCACTGGCACGCTGCTCAACCTGGTCTCGTTGGCCACTGATGCCGGCGTCAGCCACACGACGGCGCGGCATTGGCTTTCGGTGCTGGAATCGAGTGAACTGGTATTCCTGCTGCCGCCGTATTACCGCAATTTCGGCAAACGACTGGTCAAAACACCCAAGCTGTACTTCACCGACACGGGCCTGGCGGCCTGGCTGCTTGGCATTCGCGACCCGCAGTTGCTGGCGTTGCACCCGCTGCGTGGCGCTTTGTTTGAAAGCTGGATCGTGGGGGAGTTTCGCAAGTTCCGTTTGAATCGGGGGTGGCCCGCCGACCTCTACTTTTGGCGCGATAACAATGGGCTCGAGGCCGATCTGGTGTTTGAGACATTGCAGGGTCTGCAATGCGTCGAAATAAAGTCCAGCCAGACCATCACCCCAGACCTTGTGCGCGCGGGCCAGCGTGCAGCCCGTTTTGTGACAGAGCCCGTGCCCGACCCCTGGCTACTCCACGGTGCTGAAGAGAGTTACACCCGCGAAGGTGTGCGCTGCATCAGTTGGCGCCGCTTTGCCGACCCTTGCAGTCTTGAGGCTTGAGTCCTGTTCACTACCGAAACAACCCCACTTTATCTGTTTGCCATGGCCATCAAATCCACCATCTTCAAAGCCAGCCTGCAAATCGCCGACATTGACCACGCCTATTACGCTGATCACTTGCTCACGCTGGCGCGGCATCCGAGCGAAACCGACGAGCGCATGATGATTCGGCTGTGCGCGTTGGCGCTGCAGGCGCACCAGCTGCAAACCGTGTGCGGCGGCGACGGCACGCTGGCGTTTGGCGCGGGGCTCTCGGACCCGAACGAGCCCGACGCCTGGCTGCGCGACTACACCGGCCTGACCCGGCTCTGGATCGAAGTCGGCCAGCCCGAAGACAAGCCGCTGCTCAAGGCCTGCAACAAGGCCGACGCGGTGGTGCTGTATTGCTTCAGCCACGCCGCCGAGATCTGGTGGCGCAGCATGGAGGCCAAGCTGGCGCGACCGCAAAACCTGAGCGTCTGGCGCATCCCCACCAGCGCCGCGCAAGCGCTGATTCCGATGGCGCAGCGCAATATGCAACTGCAGGCCACGATTCAGGAGGGCGTGCTGATGCTGGGCGACGGAAAGCTCAATGTGGACATTGAGCCCATCCGCTGGAAATAAGTGCCAAATCGGGCTCTAGCCCCCGTGACTAGGACGTGAGGTGCTATCAATTGCATTGCACGACTGATGCGTCCCCTCCAGGGGCTCACCGGTTTCGGGGCGCCGCTGGCGGGCCGCTAAGATGATGGGCTTCACAAGCCAACCTTTCCAAGCTCAACATGACCACTGCCCGCCTGCTCAACAAAGTCTCCCTCATCACCGGTGCCGCCCAAGGCATCGGCCTGGCCACCGCCCTCAAGTTTGCCGCCGAGGGCGCCATCGTCATCGTCTGCGACATCAAACAAGCGGGCGTGGACGAGGCCGTGGCACAGTGCCGCGCGCTGGGCGCAACGGCCGCGGGTTTCGTGGCGGATGTGACAAAGCGCGCCACGATTGACGCCATGGTGGCGAGCGTGCAGGCGCAGTTTGGCCGCATCGACGTGCTGGTGAACAACGCCGGCATCACGCAGGACGCGCGCCTGCAAAAAATGACGCTGGAACAGTTTGACCGCGTCATCGACGTCAACCTGCGTGGTGTCTTTCACTGCGCGCAGGCCGTGACCGACCTCATGGTGGCGCAGGGCAGCGGCGTGATTCTGAACGCCAGCTCGGTGGTGGGTATTTATGGCAATTTTGGCCAGACCAATTACGCCGCCACCAAATTTGGCGTGATCGGCTTCACCAAGACCTGGAGCCGCGAGCTGGGCCCCAAGGGCATCCGCGTGAACGCAGTGGCGCCCGGTTTCATCACCACGCCCATGGTGGCGGCCATGCCCGAGAAAGTGCTGCAGGACTTGCAGGCCAAAGTGCCGCTCAAACGCTTGGGCAAGCCCGAGGAAATTGCCAACGTCTACGCCTTTTTGGCCAGCGACGAGGCCAGTTATATCAACGGCGCGGTGATTGAAGTCTCGGGTGGCATGTCGCTCTGATTCTCCTGTCACGCCGCCCACTGAAAGGAAAAGGCCGCCATGAAGATCAAGTCCGAAGATTTCCAGGTCAAGGAAGGCGAAAAGGTCAATCTCAAGAAGTGGCCGACGCTGGTGAAACCAGCCTACAAGTCAAAGCATGAATATGAAAAACTCCTCGCCGATCATGTGGCAGAGCTCAGCGAACTGCAGCAACTGCAATACGCCTCCAACCGTTATGCGGTGTTGTTGATATTTCAGGCCATGGACGCAGCTGGAAAAGATGGCGCCATCAAGCATGTGATGTCCGGCATCAATCCCCAGGGATGCCAAGTGTTCAGTTTCCAGCATCCCAGCGCCGAAGAACTGGACCATGATTTTCTGTGGCGCACCACGCAGGCCCTGCCGGAACGCGGTCGAATCGGCATCTTTAACCGCTCCTATTATGAAGAAGTGTTGATCGTGCGGGTGCATCCGGAGATCCTGCGGGCGCAGCGGCTACCGGACGACTTGCAGGACGGGAAAACCATCTGGCAGCAGCGCTACCGCTCCATCATGGGCCTGGAAAACCATCTCTACAACAATGGAACACGGATCATCAAGTTCTTTCTTCACCTGTCAGAAGAGGAGCAGCGAAAGCGCTTTCTGGCCCGCATTGACGAGCCAGAAAAAAACTGGAAATTCACTATTGCCGACATAGAAGAGCGCAAATTCTGGCCCCAGTACATGCAGGCCTATGAGGCGTGCCTGAGCGCCACGAGTTCCAAAATTGCACCCTGGTACGTGGTGCCCGCCGACGACAAGGAGAATGCGCGGCTGATTATTTCCCGGATTGTTCTCGATACTTTCAATTCGCTCAACATGAGCTACCCCGAAACCGACGCCAAGCGCCAGCAGGAATTGCGCTTGATCCGCCAGCAACTGATGAAGCAAGACCCTGGCAGCCAGTGAAGAGGCGCCAGACCCTGGCGCTTATCAACAAGGCGTTTTTTTAACGGCTCGCTCGGCATACTTGTTGAAACGCCAGGACGTGCCCACCAGCGTGATGCGGCGCCAGACCTGGCGCTTCTCGGTCGGGCCTAGCGCCGTCCAGTGCTGCACCTCGGCAAAAGTGCGGCCGCAGCCCTTGCATTCTTCATCGCCCTGGCTGGTCGAGCAGATGGCAATGCACGGTGTGTCGGGCGTGCTGTCATACCAGGCCAGCCAGGCCTGCAGGGCGGCCTGCGGCAGGGCGAACTCATCGACTTCGACCACATGCTGGAACACCATCGCGGCATAGACCTCGGCCAGCGCGCGGGTTGGTGTGGTCAGCGCGAAATCGGCGCTGGCGGGCCGCAGGGCGCGCCAGTAGTTGATGGCGGATTCGATGTCGGTGATGTGGATGCTGGCCATGGGGAGGCGATCATAGCGGGGGCGGGGGCCGGCCGTTAAAATCCAGCCGTGACTGACCTACTCCCCGACCCTGACAGCAAAATCGAGCAAGCCCGACTGTGGCGCGACAACGGCTGGACCGCCCGCGTGATCAAGAACGAAGACGACGATGGCTGGGCCGTGGCCATGATCAAGGACGGTGAACCCGAGCCCGCCTTGATTGGGCCGTGGACCATGGGGCGCGACAAGAAAAACCCGAAACCGCTGGACGGCAATGCCTTCAATACGCTGGTCAAAACCGCCACGGAATTTGTGCGCCGCCACGAGCAGCAGTTGCATGCCACGCTGCACCAAAGCATCACCGTGACGGCCAAAAATTACCGCGTCACCGTGTCGCTCGACATCATGCCCGATGACGACAACCCGTCCGCCACCTTGACGGCGCAAGACGGGGCCGGTGACGAGTTGGCCCAGGTGCGCGTGTCGCCGGGCTTCAAGCTCAGCCGGGCCAGCGCGACGGCTTGGGCGGAGGGCGGTTTCCAGAAGCCATAAAAGAAATAAAAAAAGCGTCAGGCTCCAATTCAAAGCATGGCCGGACGTTGACTGTTGACGATCGTCATCGCTTGCCCGCTGTCGGGTGCTATTCTTCACTTATGAAACTCATCACCAAATGGCTGCTCAGTGCCGCCGCTCTGCTCGCCGTGGCTTATCTTTACGGCGGGGTTGTCGTCGACAGCTTCGGGGCTGCGCTGATTGCCGCGTTTGTGATTGGCCTGTTCAACATGCTGTTGCGCCCGGTGCTGGTGCTGCTGACGCTGCCGGTGACGGTGATCACGCTCGGGCTTTTTTTGTTTGTCATCAACGCGCTGATGTTCTGGTCCGCCGCGGGTGTGCTGAGCGGGTTTCATGTGCGCGGCTTTGGCGCGGCGCTGTGGGGCTCGCTGATCTACTCGGCGTTCGGCATCGTGATCGACTCAGCGATCGAGCGTCTGTTCTTTAAGCAGTAATTGCACCTGCCGTTGGCGCGTGTCGATGATGGACTCGTCGATGTGGTCGGCTGCTGCCTGGCTCGCGCTGGCGCCCCCGTTCGCTTGCACCTGGCCGCTGGGCTGCTGGCGTGAAAACGCCTGCGCCGCCTTGAAGCGGTCCAGCGCTGCCGCGTAATCCAGCCGTGCTACCTGGGCTTCGGCGTCAGAGCGCAGGGCGCGCAGGGTCTGCTGCTGCGCGCCCTGCACGCTTGACAGCAGCTGCCAGGCTTGCGCATCGCGCGGATGCGCCGCGACCCAGGCTTGCAGGCGCACCGCGACGGCCGCGATCGCAGCGCTGCCGCTGGCCAAGGCACCTTGGCCCGGCTGCAAGACGATCTGCGCTGCCAGTATCAGTTCGGGGCGTTGCGTGGCTGGCGTTTGACCCTGCGTGCTCGCCTGACTTGGTGCGTTGGTGGTGCTCGGACCCGTGTTCAAGGCTGCTTGCGCGCCAGTGGCATCGCCTGAGCGCAAGGCGATTTCGGCTTGCAGCAGCCGCGCCAGGCGCGTCGCGCTGGCATCGCCTGCCACCAAGCCATGCAAGCGCTCCAGGTTAATGCGTGCCTGGGCAAAATCGCGCAACTGGCTGGCGGCCAGCGCGGCGCCATACCAGATGCCCGCCTGCCGCGGCGCTGCCTGGGTGCTCAGACTGGCACTGCCGGCCTCGGCCTGCCAGGTCCGTAGCGCGTCGACGTCGGCGTTGGACAGCACCCGGGCGCGCGCCGCCACCAGGGCGTGTTCCAGCGTCAGCGTGGCTTTGGCCGACCCTGGCGCGGCCAGGCCCTGACGCGCCTGCATGTCGGCGATGCGCTCGGTCGTGAGCGGGTGGCTGCGCAAATAAGGGTAGGCGCCGTTGTCGGTGAGGCGCGAGGCCTGTTGCAGCTTGTCAAACATCGTGACAAACCCCTGCCCTTCAAACCCGGCCTCGGTCATGATGCCAAAGCCCACGCGGTCGGCTTCGCGCTCCATGTCGCGCGAAAAATTGAGCTGGTTTTGCGCCGCCACCGCCTGGCCGCCCACGATCAGCGCATTGCCGGCGTCGGCACTCTTGCTGGCGGCCAGTGCACCCAAAACCATGGCGCCAATCATCCAGGGTGCCATTTGCCCCTGCTTGGACATCAGGCGCGAAATATGGCGCTGCGTGACGTGGCTGAGTTCGTGCCCCAGGACCGAGGCCAGCTCGTCGCGGTTGCTGACCACGGCAATCAGCCCCAGGTGCACGCCCAGGTAGCCGCCGGGCAAGGCAAAGGCGTTGACCGTGCGGTCGCGCCCGAGCATGACCTCCCAGGCAAAACGCTCGGCCAGTTCCGGCGACAAATCACCGCGCGCGCGTGCCGCCGCCAGCAGCGGTTGCCAGACGCCCTGCACGTACTCGGCCAGTACCGGGTCGTCCAGGTAGTCCGGGTCGCGGTAGATTTCACGCGCGATGCGATCCCCCAGGCGGCGCTCGGCGCTGCTGCTCATGTCGCTGGTGTCGCCCAGCGTGGGCATTTTGGCGGCAGCGGACTGGGCGCGCGCCGGGCTCATGCCGGTCACGCCAAATGCTACTAAAATAATAGCTAACAACGCCTTGTTTACGGGGGCTAGAGCCTTGTTTGATGTAATATTTTTGGTCAAAATAAATACCGTCGGTGTGAGTTTCAGTGGGCAGCAGCGCGGTGACAGGATAGGATGGTTCGGATGCTCAAAGTGGGGCGGGTCTGGCCAGACCCCTGATGCCAGCGCGTGCATCGTATGATGCGCGGCGGATATGAAGGTTCTGTCAATTTGGCGCCCACTGTTAATTTTTAACTGTAACGAATTTCTTCCATGAACGCACTCACCCATTTTGACGCCCAGGGCCAGGCCCACATGGTGGACGTGGCCGCCAAGGCCGCGACCCACCGCATCGGCATCGCCGGTGGCCGCATTGAGATGCTGCCCAGCACGCTGGCCATCATTGAGGCCGGCACGGCGAAGAAAGGCGATGTGCTGGGCATTGCGCGCATTGCCGGCATCATGGCGGCCAAGAAAACCAGCGAGCTGATTCCCTTGTGCCACCCGCTGGCACTGACCCGGGTTGCTATTGATTTTGAAGCCAGTCAAGCAGAGGGCACGAGGGCTAGCAGCATCTTCTGCACCGCAACTGTCGAGACCGTCGGCGCCACCGGTGTCGAGATGGAGGCGCTCACCGCCGTGCAGGTGGCGCTGCTGACCATTTACGACATGTGCAAGGCAGTGGACCGCGGCATGGTGATGACCGGCATCAAACTGCTGGAGAAACACGGTGGCAAGTCGGGCAGTTTTGTCGCGGGCTAGCCGCGCTAGGCGCCACAAGATTCTCCATCGCCGGCGCGTGCCCAAAGCGGCCCGACTGAAGTGCCCACACGCTTGCGCGAAGACCCTGTATCAATTGTCCGCTGGCTTGAGCGTGGTCAGTCCGAGGCTTTCCCAATCCTGCATACCGCCGCGATACCAGAGGATTTTGTGCGCCGGATAGCCAATTTTCAGTAGGCCCTTGATCGTGGTCGGCGACTGGCCGCACCAAGAGCCGTTGCAGAACAGAACCAGCGTCCGGACGTTGTCGAAATCCCAGAAGCCCTCCCGCCGTTTGACGTCCAGTTGGTTTTCCAGAATGTCTTGCACGGCGACCGGGTCCGATTTGCCAATGTCAAGCGAATCCCACGGGATGTTCACCGTCCCGGGGATGATGCCTTTTTCCACCCAGGCCTTTGTGCGCGAGTCGATGACCAGCATGGACGCGTCGCCGTCGCTTATCTTCTTGAGAAAGTGCAACACTTCGAGTTCCGCGATGGTTTTCACGCCAGGTGCGAGCGCACTGGGCTGGATGCAGAATGGCGGGCATTTGCGCGCAGTCTTGGCATATTCCGGATTGATGGAATTGTCCTGATTCTGATTGCGCATGATCGTCACCATGCGGCCATGGTGCATGACGTCCACCGACGCCAGATCTGCGCTGATGTTGACCTCCAACGCCGGGGTCGTGGCCGACGCAGCGGGCAGTGGCTCGCCCTTCATGTCTTGAGGCTCGCGCTGACCCGGTGCAAAAGTGCCAGTACTTCCTTGCCAATGGCATGCACTTGCGGTTTGTCAACCAGGCCCAGCACGGCCTCCGGATCCATGAAGGCGACTGTGATGGCGCCATCGGTTTCTTCGCGCACCACCACGTTGCACGGCAGTAGCAGGCCAATATCAGGATCGGCCTCGATCGCGCGGTGGGCCAGTGGCGGGTTGCACGCGCCGAGAATGCGATACGGCAGGTGTTCTATGTTGAGCTTGGTTTTCAACGTCGCCTTGACATCAATATCGGTGAGCACGCCGAACCCTTCCTTTTTCAGTGCCTCGGTGACCTGCGCCACAGCGGTATCGAACGGGACCTTTAATTGAATGCTGAATCCGTACATCAATCGACTCCTTGAAAGTGGTAAAAATAGAAGCTGAACGCCGCGATCTGGATTTGATGAACCGGGCCGAGCTTTTCTGGCAGAGGGCACGAAAAACCTGGCACGCATCGGTACATTGGCCCTGACTTTGCGCCATCATGTTGGCGTTGTCTGTGCGCCAGCGAACACGTCGGGAGATCCTTTTTTGAACTGGCCGGAGTCCAGCGCTGGCCAGCGCACAGACTTCAGACCGCGAAATGTCTAGGCTATTGATATTTGTCTACCGTCGTCGTGCCATGTGATCGCGCGGCCGGGGCCGCAACCGGTGAGGAGTTCCCTTTGCAATTTCTGATTGACGCCCTTTCGCAGCACCCCGCACTGGCACTCGGTGCGGTGTTTGCTGCCGCGCTGCTGGAATCGGTGGCCGTGATTGGTACCGTTGTCCCGGGCAGTTCGGTGGTGGTGGTTGGCGGTGTGCTGGTCGGCCTTCAGGTCCTTGATCCGTGGTGGGCAGCGCTGGCGGCCGTCACTGGTGCCACGCTGGGCGACGGCATGAGCTACTGGCTCGGTCGACGCTATCACGATCGGCTTCTTGGCCTGTGGCCGCTGAAAAAGTATCCCGCGCTGTTTGAGCGTGGACAGGCGTACTTCGCGCGAAACGGCGGCAAGAGCGTGTTCCTGGGCCGGTTCCTTGGGCCGGTGCGGGCCATCGTGCCGGTGATCGCGGGCATGTCCGACATGCCGGTGTTGCAGTTCACGCTGATGAATGTGCTGTCGGCCATCGCCTGGGCCGGCGTGCACCTGCTGCCCGGCGCGCTCTTTGGTGCTTCGCTGCAGCTTGCCGGCGCGGTGAGTTCACGTCTGTTGATCCTCTTGCTCGGCTTGGCGCTCACCGTCTGGCTCGGCACCGTGCTGCTGCGCCTGATCCACCGAAGTGTCTGGCCGCTGGTCAGCCGCCAACGCGATCATGCGGTGGCCTGGGCACGCGCAAGGCCCGGCGTGCTGCCGCGCGTCATCCTGTCGCTGCTCGACCCGGCGCGGGCAGAGTCGCTCGGGCTTCTCATGGCGGCCTTGCTGCTGCTGGGTGGGGCCTGGATGTTCCTTGGCATCCTGGAAGACGTGGTGTCGAACGACCCGCTGGTGCAGTTCGACTACGTCGTGTTCACCGCCTTGCAGCACCTGCGCAGCGCCTGGGCCGACGAGGTGATGATCATCGCCACTGAACTCGGCAGCGCGACGGTCGCGCTCGCCGTGATCGCTGCGGTGTCGGTCCTGCTCGCGCTGAAGCGGTGCTGGCGAACGCTGGCCTATTGGTTGACGGCCGTCGGCTTTGCCCAGGCGCTGGTCTGGATCCTGAAGCTGACGTTGGGGCGGGCCCGGCCCATCGCCATGTACGGCGGTCTGGAGCAGTTCTCTTTTCCGAGCGGGCACGCCGCGTCCAGCATCGTGCTCTATGGGTTCCTGGCCGTCCTGCTCGCGCGCGACAAGTCGCCCCGGATCAGGTCGGCCATCACGCTGGTGACGGCGCTGCTGGTCGGGCTCGTCTCATTCTCGCGCCTGTACCTTGGGGCCCATTGGCTATCGGACGTGCTCGCCAGCCTGAGTCTGGGTACGGCCTGGGTCGCGCTGCTCAGCATCGCCTATACGCAGCATGTACGCGGCGAGCGCTTGCCGGCACGGGCCCTGTCGCTCACTGCGCTGGGGGCGCTGGTGCTGGCCGGGGCGGGCGTGGTGGCGACGCATCGGGCCGCGGATGCCATCCGCTATGCACCTCGCCAAGCCGCCGCCGTCATGCTCGCCGATTGGCCGTCCGGGGGATGGCTGCGCCTGCCGACCCGCCGAACCGAGGTGGGCGGTGATCACGAGGAGCCGCTGGCGCTGCAATGGGCCGGTACGGCGGATCGGATCGAGCAGGTGCTCCAGGCCGGCGGATGGCGCCGTCCGCCGCGCTGGGCGTCCCGTGCGGCGCTGTTGTGGCTGCTGCCGTCCACGCCTGCCGGACAGCTGCCGGTGCTGGCGAAGTTTCACCAGGGCGAGCCGCCAGCATTGAGTTTTGAGCGGGAACTGGGCCCTTCCCAGCGCCTGGTGATCCGCCTTTGGCGCACGGCCTACAGCGTCAGCACGGCGAACAGCCCCGCTGCGCCCTTGTGGGTCGGCATGGTCACGCGTGAACGGCTGATGCATCCGGCGGGCCTCCTCACGCTGGCCAAGACTGACCCGGACTTCGCTTCGTCGACGGCACAATTCGCCATGCTGTTGCAGACACACAAGGTGGCTATGACCATCAGGTACCGGGACGCGCTGGCGGTGCTGCTGCTTCAGTGAGCCGGGGCCGCCCAGTTCTCCCCCATCACCTGCGCCTGCTGCAGCACCAGTTCCACCGCTGCATCCTGCAGATCAGGCGGGTATTTGTATTTGCGCAGAATGCGTTTGACCATCAGCCGCAGCTTGGCCCGCACACTTTCACGTTCTGACCAGTCCACCGTCAGGTTCTGACGCAGGTTCTCGGTCAGCTCGTGGGCAATTTTTTTGAGCGTTTCATCGGGTAGCTCACGCACGGCGGATTCATTGTTGGCCAGCGCGTCATAAAAGCGCACTTCGTCTTCGGTCAGGCCCAAGGCCTCGCCGCGCGTTGCCGCATCACGGAATTTCTTCGCCATTTCTACCAGCTCTTCCATCACCTGCGCCGTTTCGATGGAACGGTTCTGGTAGCGCGTGATGACGCTGCCAAGCAGCTCCGAGAACTTGCGGTTTTGCACCACATTGCTGGCAAAGCGGCTCTTAATTTCACCCTCTAACAAGCGCTCCAGCAACTCCACCGCCAGGTTCTTCTCCGGCAGGTTTTTGACCTGGGCCAGAAACTCGTCGTCCAGCAGGCCGATGTTGGGCTTGTCCAGGCCGACTGCGTCAAAGATGTCCACCACGCGCTCCGACACCACCGCTGAATTGATGATCTGGCGGATGGCCAGTTCACGCTGCTCGTCGGTGCGCTTCCTGGTTGAGACTTCCTTTTTGGTCAGGATGACTTTCACACCCTGCATGAAAGCCACTTCTTCGCGCACCGCCTTGGCTTCATCAAGCGTGCAGCACAGGGTGAAGGCTTGGCTGAGGCCTAACGCCGTGTCGGCAAAGCGCTTCTTGCCGTCGCGCTGCCCTTTGCCCGGCGGGCCGGATGTGAGGCCCAGCACATGGTTGGCGGCGCCGGCCAGCGTCTTGTGAGCACCCGTGAGAAATCCGCTGTAGTCAAAGCCGTGCAGCATGGCGCGCAGCACATCCAGCTTTTCCATCAGCACGCTGTAGGCTTCATGCGCGTCCACCGTCGGCCGGCCGCGTCCCTTGGACTGGGTGTACTCCTTCATGGCGGCTTTGAGCTCGTTGCCAATGCCGATGTAGTCCACCACCAGGCCGCCCTGCTTGTCCTTGAACACGCGGTTGACGCGGGCAATGGCCTGCATCAGGTTGTGGCCCTTCATGGGTTTGTCGACATACAGGGTGTGAACGCAGGGCGCATCAAAGCCGGTGAGCCACATGTCGCGCACGATCACCAGGCGCAACGGATCGGCCGGGTCTTTGAAGCGCTTCTCCAGTCGCTTCTTGGTTTGCGCACTGTAAATGTGGGGCCGCAGCAGCGCTTTGTCGCTGGCGGAGCCGGTCATCACGATCTTGATGACCCCTTTTTCGGGATCGGCGTCGTGCCAGTCCGGGCGCAGTTTGATGATTTCGTTGTACAGGTGCACGCAGATGTCGCGGCTCATCGCCACCACCATCGCCTTGCCGCTCTGGGCCTGGTCGCGCTCTTCAAAGTGGCTGACCAGATCGGCAGCCACACTGGCCACACGGGGCTCGGAGCCCACCACTTTTTCCAGCGCCGCCCAGTGACTTTTAAGCCGGGCCTGGTCGCTTTCCTCTTCGTCTTCGGCCAGCTCGTCCACCTCTTCGTCCATCAGCGCCAGGTCAGCCGCGTTCAGACTGAGCTTGGCCAGGCGCGATTCGTAATAGATCGCCACCGTGGCGCCATCCTCTTTGGACTGCTGCATGTCATAGACATGGATGTAGTCGCCAAACACGGCGCGGGTATCGTGGTCGCTGCTAGCGACCGGGGTGCCGGTGAAAGCGACAAAAGTGGCATGGGGCAGTGCGTCGCGCAGGTGCTGGGCGTAGCCCGCCTGGTAATGCGCGGCGAAAGTGGTAGGTCGGGTTAACGCAGCGTAACCCGACAACAGATCACCATCAGCGGACAATGGCGGCGCAAATTCAACCCGGTGTTCAGCCGTCATGCCGTCGCCAGTAACGATGACTTTGGTAGGTCGGGTTACGCCCTGCGGGCTAACCCGACCTACGGGGGATTTGCGCGTCTTGAGCTTGGCCTCAAAGCCATATTGGGTGCGGTGCGCCTCATCGGCGATCACGACGATGTTGTGCCGCTCGGACAGCACCGGGAACATGTCTTCGTCTTCCCCGGGCATGAACTTCTGGATCGTGGCAAACACAATGCCGCCCGAAGGCCGGTTGCTCAGCAGCGTGCGCAACTCCTGCCGGGTACGGGCCTGCACCGGCTGCTCGCGCAACAAATCCTGCGCCAGGCTGAACACGCCAAACAACTGGCCGTCCAGGTCGTTGCGGTCGGTGATGACGACGATGGTGGGGTTCTCCATCGCGGGTTCCTGCATCACACGCGCGGCAAAGCAGGTCATGGTGATGCTCTTGCCGCTGCCCTGGGTGTGCCAGACGACGCCGCCTTTTTGTGAGCCGCCGGGGCGCGACGCCGCCACCACTTTTCCAATGGCCAGACGCACGGCGTGAAACTGGTGGTAGCCGGCAATCTTCTTGATCAGGCCGCCGTCGTCTTCAAACAGCACAAAGTAGCGCAGGTAGTCCAGCAGATACTGGGGGCTAAGCACGCCGCGCACCAGGGTTTGCAGCTCGTTGAACTCGCCCAGCGGGTCCAGGCTGCTGCCGTCGATGGTGCGCCACGCCATGAAGCGCTCGGCGTTGCTGGAGAGCGAGCCCATCAACGCCTCGGTGCCATCGGTGATGACCAGCACCTCGTTGTACTGGAACACGTCCGGGATTTGCTCCTTGTAGGTCTGGATCTGGTCAAACGCCTTCCACACATCCGCATTCAGGTCCGCCGGGTTCTTCAGTTCCAGCAGCACCAGCGGCAGGCCGTTGACGAACAGGATGATGTCGGGGCGGCGCGTGTGGTGCGCGCCCTTGATTGAAAACTGGTTCACCGCCAGCCACTCGTTGCGCTCGGGCGTGGCCCAGTCGACCAGCCGCACAAAGTCGCCCCGGGTTTGGCCGTCTTTCTGGTACTGCACCGGCACGCCGGTGACCAGCAAACGGTGAAAGTGCTGGTTGGCGCTCAACAGCGCCGGGATGCTGAGGTCCAGAATCTGCTTGAACGCGTCTTCACGCGCCGCGCTGGGAATGTCAGGGTTGAGTTTGAGGATGGCTTCACGCAAGCGAAACGGCAACGCCACCTGGCGGTAATGGCTGCGTTCGGGCGCAGGGCCATCGTGGGCGATGTCGGGGCCATACAGATGGGTGTAGCCCACGTCGGCCAGCCAGGCCAGGGTTTCCTGTTCGAGTTGGTCTTCGGTCATGGCGTGCCTTGAGGCTGGCCTTGCAAAACCGCGTTCAGAGCCAGATTGACGTAATAGTTGCCGCGCCCGATTCTTTGCTTTTGCACAAACCCGCCTTCTGTCAGCGCTTCCAGATACTTGGTTGCTGTCAGGCGTGACACCTGCAAGTCGCGCTGCACAAATTCGATTTTCGTGTACGGGTGCATGAACAGGTTGTTGATCAAATCCTGGCTGTAAAACTTGTAGCCGGCGCGAATGCGCTGCTTGTAATCGAACAGCGCCGTCTTGATGGCCTGCACGGTGGTGATGGTTTGACCGGCCGTTTGCTCCACCGCCTCCAGCAGATACAGCACCCAGTCTTCCCAGGCATCGTCCTCGCGCACGTTTTGCAGCAGCCGGTAATAGTCTGCCTTGTGGCGCACGATGTGCTGGCTGAGGTACAGCACAGGAATGTCGAGCAAGCCTTCTTTCACCAGGTACAGCACATTCACAATGCGCCCGGTGCGGCCATTGCCGTCATAAAACGGGTGGATGCTCTCAAACTGGTGGTGGATCAGCGCCATCTTGATCAGCGGGTCGGCGTCAAACAGGTCCGCGTCGTTCATGAAGCGCTCCAGGCCGCGCATGAGTTCGATGATTTGCGCCGGGTCCTGCGGCGGTGTGTAGATGGTTTGCCCGCCACCGTTCTTGAGCGCCGTGCCGGGCAGTTTGCGAAAACCTGCGTTGTTGCGCTCCAGCTCGCCCTGAATCTGGATGATGTGGTTGCAGGTCAACAAGCCACTGGTGCGCACCAGTTCAAAGCCGACCTGCAAGGCCTGGCGGTAACGCAACACCTCTTTGGCCGCGGGGCTGGCAAAGGCTTCGGGCAGCACATCGTCCTTGAACAGCTCGTCATGCGTGGTGACGATGTTCTCAATCTCGGAACTGTCCTTGGCCTCTTGCAGCGCCAGCGTGTTGATCAGAATGCCCTGATTGGGAATGGAGGCCGCCACGCCCTTGAGCTCAGCCAGCTTGCGGCTGCTGCTGGCCAGCTTCTTCAGAATCGCGGGCGTCTCGAACCGCGCGGGGTTGAGTTGTTCAAGCGGCGTGAGTGCGGGCATGGGCGACCTTGAAGGGAGCAACCTGTATGGAAATTAAAGCTTTCTTTACATGTTAGCCGGGATATGTATAGAAAATGCGATTTTTTATACAGGTTGGATGCGACCTTGGGATTTTTTTAATCGAATTGGCCTGTAGCCCCTGTGGAATAAGGGTGAACAGCTACCAAAATAGTAGTTCATCCGGGTCGTGAAATGCACGCCAGTGCATCAAGCCGACCGCACCTCGGTCAGCAAATCCGGGTGCCGGTCCAGTACCTTGAGCAGTTTGACCAGCGCCAGCGGCGGCTTGGTCTTGCCGTTTTCATAGCGCGAGAACGCGTTCACACCGCCGCCAAATATCTCGGCGGCCTCGCGCTGGTCCAGATCGAGTTTTTTGCGCACGCTCATGATGAAACCGGGGTCAACGATGGAGGCGTTCACCTGCTTGGAAAACGCCCGCATCTCACGCATCACGCGCTCAGACTCGGCGGCATCCAGGATGGACTCGGCACAGGCCGGGCAAAAGTCACCCGTCACCGCAGGAATGGTGGCAGTTTCGCCTTTGTAGGTGTAGGGCAAGTCGCGGGTGTCGTGGATCAGTTCAGCCGAACCGCAAACAGGGCATTTCATATTCATAGCTCCTTGAAGGACACGATCAGCACATCGTCAATGACCGTCAGTTTCAAATACACATCCCCCGCAGCTGTGCTCGGGCGGTACACGTCTTGCCAGATCGTGTGGTCGGCGTGCGTGGTCATGCTCTTGTAGAAATCTGCGGTGGTCAGCGCCGACACCACTGCCAACATACCGGCAAAGTCGAAGCCCAAGGCATCCGCGCCCACTCGCGCCGATTGCGTGGTTCGCACCTTGCCTGTCTCCACCAGCGCTTTGATGACGGACAACTTGCAATGTGGCGAGTTCTTTTCCATGGGTGGAATATTAACCTAGTTGGTTTATTTTGGCAAATGGCTTGGTTTGATGCTGCTGACCGGTCCAGCATCTCAAAATGGATGAATTTATATGACAAATTGACCTTTAGCCCCCGTGGAATAAGCGTTAGAAGCTATCAAATAAGTAGTAATTTAAAACGATCGGATTCATGCCAGCGCATCCTCGGTGGCGGCTTGCGCCTCTGGCAGGCGCAACTGGCCCGAGATCAGGCGCGGGAGAAGGGTGTCGCGCAGGGTGGCGAGGGTTTGGGCTTGTTTCTCGTTTTGAATAAGCCGCTCAAATAATGCGCCGGCAACCTCTGTAAATGCGTTCACCGCTTCCCGCGATGGCGCCAGCGCCGGAATGGGACGAAAAGCCTTTTTGCTGATCTCCATGAAAGTCGAACCATTGGCCCGGCCTTTGATGTTCTCCATATTCTGACGACACCAAAACAGCATGTACAAAGGCGGCAGCAAGCCGCCGGGTGGCATGGCGATGTAGCCTTGGTTGATCGCCAGTGGCACTTGTGCCAGCGCCAAGTAGCCAATTGGTGCGCGGGATGACAAAAGCAAAGTGCCAATGGGCAGCGCGCCTGAACCGATCTTGGCCAAGCCTTGGTCGCTGAGTTTGCGTTCGGTGTTCAGTAGCACCGGCGCAGCAATGCCAGAAAGGTCTTTGGGCGTCGTCCAGCAGTGAATGGCGGGTTCCCAGTAAGCGGGATTTTTGGTGTCTGGCGTTGGCACCACCAACAGCCTCAACCGCATCGCCAATCGGCAGTACTCGCCACCCCCTCGGCACCAAGCCCAGCGCCGATTCCTCGAAGCTGTCGGGAAATAGCCGGGCGGTGGCCTCATCCATGCCTTCGGGGGCGCGGCCCTCCATCTTGGCGCGTACGGGGTCGAAATCGACAAACCACGACTTGAACAGCGCCTGGGCGATGGCTTCCAGCGTGGCGTTGGTTTCGCGCAGGAGGGTGAGACGGTCGTCGAGGGCGTCCAGTACGGTCGAAATTTCTCGTTGATCCGCAATTGGCGGAATGGTCAACTCAAAGTTCGGAATGTCTCTGCAACGCAGGCTATCGAAGACAGCGCCGACATTTATGAATTTCGAGACTTGCTCCCACCAATCGAGGCCATTAATCAGCCATCTCAAAAACTGCGGGTGAATTGTTTCCCCGTCTGACCGGAGGATGACGAGGTTCTGACCAATAGCGCATTCAAGGCCCGGTGGAATAAGCGCACTTTCCCCCGGAATTACATCGTCGGACAACGATGACGTCGTGCGCTTGAGGCTTGAGCTTCTTGGTCCACTCTACGTAGTCCTCTTGAGAGATGCGTCGAACGCCTTCTAACGAAATATGCCCGTTTTTTAGCTGTGGAATTGCGATGTAGGGATAGCCCTCATCAGCGGCGGCCGGTGTCTGATGGTCACAGTCAATCAGCTTGATGCCTGCTGACTTCAAGGTTAGTCGCTGCCAAGAAACATCAGCACTCATACTCCACCCCCCGCCACCACTTCATTCGGCGAATCCCACATCACCCGATACGCATTGATGTGTTCAGCCGTAGCCACCGGGTCGATGGTGAAGTAATAGCGGCACAGCCGCTTGAAGGCCAGCAGCATGTCCGGGTCGCAGCAAAAACCGAGCATGTGGTCGAGCTGATGATCGATGCGGGTGCTGTCACGCTCGCCGCGTTGAATGAGGTCGTCCACCGCCACGTTGGCGGCATGGATGGCCTGGCGGAACAGGTCCGTTAGCTGCAAACCCAGGCTTTGCAAGTCACTGGTCATGCAGGGCCCCAGCCTGCAGCAAATCCACAATGACCCGCACCACCTGACTGTGGCGTTCGGGCTTGAGTTGTCCTGCCGCACGCTGAAACAGGCTTTCATGGGCGGTAAAAATCTTGCTGGCACGGGCGTAACTCACACGTTGCAGGCTGCCTTGCGCAAAATCTGCATCGGTGAGGGTGATTGCGGACGGGTCGGCATACGGGTTGCTGGTGATTTGGCACAGTACCCAGTCACCTTTGCCTGAATCTGCCAACACCAGGGCGGGGCGCAGTTTGCTGGCGGTGAGGTCTGAAAACGGAAACGGTAACAAGATTACTTGGCGGATTGCAAATGGGCCCATGCGACATCCTCCTCTTCACGCTGCCAATCTTGCGCCAAGGCAGCTTCGCTCAAAGTTGCGCCGCACAGTGCAGTGTCAACGGATATGGGCTCAT
>Ga0209123_1001670_pt1 | contig 21021 bp, 16 predicted proteins | sample BarGraIncu00431A_FD_184500 | JGI IMG/M metagenome (GOLD analysis project Ga0209123, IMG submission 184500) | Arctic peat soil microbial communities from Barrow, Alaska, USA - Barrow Graham LP Incubations 004-31A (SPAdes) (version 2) | ecosystem: Environmental > Terrestrial > Soil > Wetlands >... | reverse complement strand
CTGCGACTGCGCCAGACGATGCCGTGCTGTTTCACTTGCCCGTCACCAAGACCTGGCTCAACCAACTCACCTTATCGCTCACACTCGTCTGTCATAGCTCCTACCGGGGCGTGGTGGAACTCATGCGCGACATTCTGGGAGTATCGATTAGCGAAGGCAGCGTTCACAACCTGCATCAGGTGGCCGCTCAGCGCGCCGGTGCAATCAACCGCGCGTAGGAGCTCTCGCCGATTCGTGTTGGATTGCATGACGAAATCTTCCAGGGCAACCAGCCCGTCTTGGCCGGTGTCGATGCCAACTCGACCTACTGCTATTTGCTCGCCGCCAAGGATCACCGCGGTGCCGACACCTGGGCTATCCATCTGCTGTATGCCGGTGACCAAGGCTTCAATCCCGACTAAACGGTAGCTGACCGGGGGACGGGTCTTCGCGCCGGGCAAGCTATCGCCCTAGGAGGGCAAGCCTTGCCATGGCGATGTGTTCCACATGCTGCATCAGTGCCAGAGTGTGGCCAACGTACTTCGCAGTGTGGCCCAAGGCTCCACTACCCGGCGCCAGGCTATGGATTTGAAGATGGATGCCGCCAAAGAGTTCGGTTGTGGCAATTCACGTGCGGTCCAACTGGGCATGACAAGACGCGCCGAAGTGCAGACTTGTCGACTGGCCAAAGACATCAAGAACGCTCACGCAGTGGCTGCGCCGTGACGTATTGGCGCTGGCGGGCCCGTGTTTGGCCACACGGGTTGAACTGTTCGATTTTGTGACCGCCGAGTTGGTGGCACGCGAGCACCTGGACTCCAAGCGCATCCGCCCGGTGCGTATTGCACTGAAAAACCAGCGTGACGACTTGTTGGCATTTGCCGCTCAGATCGAAAATCAAGCGCAGACAACATTGCCTAGAATCTGCTGCAATTTTGCTGCACTTAGTACGGGAAACAGAAGTAAAATCCGGTAATCGAGGTTAGGTTAAATCATTGATTTAATTGGATTTTTTGTTTTTAAGCAGTTGCCGAAACCAACTCTTAATCCGTAGGTCGAGAGTTCGAATCTCTCAGTTCCCACCACTTAACCCCCGTCAGACATAGAAAGCCTGCTACATAATTGTTAGCAGGCATTTTTGTTTTTGGCCTCCTGTAGCCACCAGCCAAAACCCAGCGCGCGCCCGTCTCGATCATGGGGGTGGCATTCACCGGAACGCCCCCTAGGCGCGTTTCACGATGCAGGGCATGGCGCCAGACGGCCCTCGCTGACCGCCAATCCGTGATTTTTTTCCTCCTACATATATTAGTTGGAACTAATTTATGCCACCTCTGTCTCATCCATCTGCGGACCGACCGAAGAACAGACACGCCACTCTTTGACGTAGGTGCGTGGATGGGGGTTTGTTGGTCTTTGCCAGCAAAGATCCACATGATTAACTCAACAGGCTCAATGATGTCCATTGAGCCGGCATACAAGGAATTTCGACATGAAAAGAAAAATGGGTTTCGGGACTACGGCCGTCATTGCGATCTTGGGCCTTTTTCTGCAGGTGGTCTCTCCCGCTGTCTGGGCACAGGCCGTTGACACCGTCGCAGAAAATACGAAACCGCCCTTGCAAATCACCCATCAAACGGCAGTCAAGGTTGTCGTCCAGGTCAATTACTCCGACACCATTCCTAATGGCATCGGCAAGCAGGTGCTGGCCGTCAAGAATCTTTATGACCAGTACACCCTTCTTGGCATGAAGGCAGGAAAGGACTACGACATCGTCGTGGTTTTCAGGGCTGACGGTGCCCAGTTCCTGTTGAACGATGCAGCGTATGACGCCAAGGTCAAGCAACCCCATCCCAAAGGCAATCCCAATCGGGCACTTCTCGAAGCCTTGCACGCAGGCGGGGTAACGATGTACCAATGCAATGTCGCCATGAAATTGAAAGGTTACGAGCCAGCGGAGATTCTCCCGTTCAGTCGTCTGGTGGTGTCGGGTATAGGTGCCTTGGTCGATCTGGAGAAATCAGGCTACCTGCTCATTACACCGTAAGCCGCCGTATGGCGCCCGCCACTGTTACAAGCGCTTGCACGCGCAGGCTTACCACATCCTTAATAGATCCCTCTATGCAGACACGACTTTTTTTCCTCATTGCTTTCTTTTGTTCCCTGCTTGGTCTGACCGTGGGCGCACATGCCAAAGACTGGCCGGCACCGATCAAGGCGTTTGAAGCGCACGGCGTTGAGGTGATCGGGAGCTTTGATGCGCCCGGTGGCCTCACGGGCTATGCGGCCGTGCATCAGCATCAACCGATTTCCCTTTATCTGACGGCCGACGGCATGCACGTGATCGTCGGCCCGATGTTCGACGCCAAAGGAACCGACCTGAGCGAGGAGCCACTGGATCGTCTGGTCAGCAAACCACTGACCGAAAAGACCTGGAAACAGCTTGAGTCAAGCACGTGGATTGCCGATGGCAGCAAGAAGGCGCCGCGCGTGGTTTATGTTTTTACCGATCCAAACTGCCCTTACTGCAACAAGTTCTGGAGCGACGCACGACCCTGGGTCAAGGCTGACAAGGTTCAGTTGCGTCACGTGATGGTTGGTATTCTTGGCCCGACCAGCCCAGGCAAGGCGGCAACCCTGCTCTCAGCCAAGGATCCGGCTGCTGCCTTGAGTCAACACGAACTGCAAACCAGCGGTGGCCTCAAACCATTGAATCCCATCCCGGCGGACGTTCGCGCTCAACTGGATGCCAATCACAGGTTGATGGAGCAGTTGGGTTCTTCTGCGACGCCCACCATTTTCTACCTGGATGCCAGCGGCAGGCTGCAAAAGATGCAGGGTGCCCCTTCGACAGAAATGTTGACCAAAATTCTGGGTCCTCGCTGATCTTCAGGTGTATTCAGACTGACTGTTGACCTACACCCACTTGAGTGGGGAAAAGTAATGAGCAGAAGATCCCTGCGATTAAGTCCCACCTAAGTATTCATCTTCACAATGGCATCTTCCATATCCAGAAAGCTTGCCATGCAATGTTTACCAAGGCAGCGCCACGGTCTGGCCCACGACCAACCCCTTACTCGGGAGAAAGAGAAATGAATGCCAACCATGATTTCGAAGGCGGTCACAGCGAGAACCTTCGCCTGAGCACGTCGGCGCTCACGGTTCCACAACTTATCGGACAGGCGTTCCCGAACCCGCCGGGCAGATGACAATGGGCCAGCATCCAGCTGAGCGGCCAGGCTCAGCACTTACACATTCATTTGCAGTCCTTGCAATAATCAAGATTGCAACCATTTACCGCAAGTTCAGTTTTTTGGAGAGCCAATAGTCATGAAATCTCAATCCATCATCAAGCGAGCCCTTCAATGGCTGCTTGTCGCATCATTCTTCAGCTTCGGGTTTGCGATGGCGCAATCCGAGCCAACCTTGAACCAGGTCTACGCCACAGCCCAATCGGGCAAGTTGGATCAAGCGCAACTGATGATTCAGCAAGTCCTGATTTCGCACCCCAACAGCGCCAAAGCCTTTTTTGTTCAAAGCGAGCTGTATGCGCGTCAAGCCAATTTAGGTAAGGCGCGCGAAGCCTTGGCCACTGCGGAGAAATTAGCCCCAGGTCTTCCCTTTGCAAAAGCGCAATCGGTTCAAGCCTTGCGCGCGCAACTCGCAGCCAAAAATACCCCTTTGGCGGCCAGTGGTTCGGCGGCGCATCCTGCCGCTATGAGTCCAGGTTATAGCGCAGTACCAGCCGCTCCAGCCTCGTCGACTTCCTCTTGGCTATTGCCACTTACATTGGCTGGCGGCGTGCTTGGCTTGGGCTATTTTCTATTTCGCAAAAAGCAGCCAAATCCATTGGTTCCGCAGGCTGGTTTCGCCAACCAGAACGGGCTCAATGGGCCACAGACCTTTGGTTCAGGCGCGGGCGCTGCGCCCTACGGTCAACCGGCCTATGCAAATCAGGGTGGCATGAGTGGCCCACAGACCTTCGGCATGGGCAACGGGGGGGCTATGCAGCAACCCTACGGTCAAGCGCCCGGTAGCGGTCTTGGTGGGCGGATCATGGGCGGTGTGGCGACAGGTTTGGCAGTAGGCGCTGGTGTTATGGCGGCTGAAGCCATTGGCCGAAATCTCATGGGGGGCCATACCCCGCCAGTGGGGGCAGGAAATAACCTTGCCAACAATGATTGGCAAGCGCTAAACAGTAACCCTGACATGGGAGGCGCAGGCTTTGGTATTAACGACACCAGCTCATGGGATGATGGGTCGAATGTGGATGTCGGTGGTTCAGGTGACTGGGACAATTGACAAGACTTCAAACAAATAAGGGGTGCCAGGTCTTCCTCGCACCTCTTTAGTCACCCAAAATATGAACTTATGCGCGCCATGCATCGGCTCTGCGAACCGTTGCCAGCATCGGGATTGCGAGGAAATAGCCTGGATCGGTCCAACGACGGCGCCTGGGTCAAAAACGCGTCGACACTAACAGGGATGGCCATCAAACGGATCTCGGTCAGGGCTTAGTCGGCACGGTTGCGCCAATCATGGCGGCAAAGTTTGGACCAGAATTGCCGTTATCAAAGGGATAAAGCTGGGAGACCGAACCATCCAGATACAGAGCGTCACGACAACCCAGTTTGTCACGCAGCTGTCGGGCAAAGTCATGGAAATTGATGGGCGTTCGGCTTTTTACCAAAGCTATTTCCCTGGCTGTCATCACACAAACCGCGTTGCGCACAACTCGGTTGTCCGAGCCCGGAGTGAAAGCCGAATTGATTTGGCCATTGCGCAACAGGATGGGACCGGATTGTGTCGCGTAACGAATGGATAGCAGTCGGGTCTCCAATTCGACGGCAATTTCGTCGGTGCTCAGAATCGTGGCTTCGTGATCCGTTAGCAGAAAGACGCCATTGGGTTGCAGATAAAAATTCCCGTACGCCTCTTTGCGCGTATTGAGTCTGTGTAAAACCCTCCCGGCTTCGACGTACAGACCGATAGGTCGCAAGTCCGTGCCATAGATACCGGCATTTGTTGCGCAGACCAGCCGTTCATTGCGCGCCAGCAACGACACGGCCAAACGACCAAAGTTTCCGAACATCGAACCGTCTGCCTCCCTCCAGAACATACGCACGTTGTCCTGGGCCAGGTTAAGCTGGCAAGCATCGATCATTTGGTCGGTCTGTCCATAGCTCGCGAATATGGCCGCAGAGGCGGGCAAGGCCATGAGCGCGATGGTCAATCCAAGCATGGTGCACGTGAAGCTGGAACGGAAAAGGATTGGCATCGTGACTTGGCAAAACTTTGTTTTTTGTCTAAAAAATGTTAAAGAACAAATTGCCGTGAAAACCACATGAAATAGCGAATTGGCTCACTGAATGAGTTCCGCTCGTGTCATAGCAGTGCGGCTGGCTAACCAAGTCAATGAGAAGTCAACTCAACCAGCCGACACTGACAGCAACGATCAGAAAAACACCCAGTAACGCACGGTAAACGACAAAAGGCCAAGTTGAAAATCTCTCCAGAAACTTCATTAATCCCCAAATCGCCGCAAAGGCCGACAGGCTGGCAACGACTAGCCCGAACAGCAAATGCGACCATGCGGCAGGCGCAATATGGGCTTGGGACAGTACCCATAGTTCCTTCAACCCAGCCAGCGCGATCGCCGGCAAACCAATCAAGAAAGAAAATTGGGCAGCCTCTTCACGCTTGAAGTTGAGAAACAATGCACCCGTCAATGTAGACCCGGATCGTGACACTCCTGGGATGAGTGCCCCAACCTGAGCGAGTCCAACGATCAGTGCATCCCGTAAACGCATCTCTTCTACGCTACGGCGATGGCTACAAGTCAACTCGGAGATGCCCATCAGAATCGCCATGCCGATGCACGAGACACCAATGACCAGCAAACCCCTCAGAGGCGAATTACAGGCATTCAGCACAGAAGATAGGGCGATTCCGACGACCCCGATCGGGATCGTAGCCACAACGATTCCCACGGCAAGGCGAAAGGACGGATCCTGAAAGTTTCGTATTCGTATGGCAGCCGAACTTCCAGCGAACACCCTTCGAACATCGCGCCAGAAGTAACTCAGCACCGCAGCCAGAGCGGCCAATTGCATTGCCGCAGAGAAAGCCGAACCAGGGTCAGTCCAGCCAAGCACCGCGGGGATGATCCGCATGTGTGCCGTTGATGATATGGGCAATAGTTCTGTGATGCCTTGCACGACACCCAGAATACCAATCTGCAGATAGTCCAAAGACGCAAAACCAACATCCAGTCCGCCGGTACATGAAGCTGTCAAATCTATTCTCCTGGATCAAATATGTTCATTCTTGCCGACATCGGCGTTAGTGAGGCTATCGCTCCAAACCTTGTGTAGCGCCAGCATTTTGCTCTTTGTTGGCACAATTGATTTGCAAGAAACTTCCACCATTGATGCGTATCGACTTGGCATCGTCATAGGTAATCTCCTGGGGTGGTGTAAATCCCAGCACAGACGTATCGCCAGTGAAATTTAGCCAGTCAATCTTTCCGTAATGGACGATACCGTCTAACCGCCCAGAACTGGATCGGATTTGCACATTGTCCCTGCCATGAAGAAAGTAGAACGAGAATGGCCCCGTATATCCAGGGCATTCATAACGGAGCAGCTGCCTTGGCGGCGGCATCACGCCGTTGTACACGATCGATCCAACTACACCAAGTACGGCAAGTGCAAAAAAAGAAATTATCAAATACAGTGCGTATTTAAAGGCAATGATCGGTGTATATGAGACGTTTCGTTTGTCGGGTACCGATACGTGAGCGCTAGTCTCCAATGCAGGAGCCGTGTCATGCGTTGGCTCCATGCTGCCTGCTTGCACAATCGTCATCAGCGGTAGATTCGGCGAGGTGGTCGCCGCCGCGTTCGAACACGGCGCAAGTTGAACTCTGGAGCTATTTTGGACGGTTGTATTTAAGGAGGATTCATGCGTTGCCACAGAGGCAACAGGTTTTGGTTTTGGAAAACGTTTCATGTTTTGCTGGACGATTCTGCTTTCCAGCAAAACAAAGCAAGCACACGCCAGTGGCACAGCAAATGTGAGGCCAGGCAACTGAGCGGTGACCCAATCTGCAATCAGAGGATCAGACATCCCGATATCGCCGGCGACCCATCCAAGCAGTACTCCCCCACCTGGGATAAGGACCGGGTAGCGTTTTAAAAGGGTTGTCACGAATAGGCTTCCATACATCAACAATGGAACACTCAATGCAAGACCCAGCACCAAGAAGTACACACTATTTTCTGAAATTGCTGCCAATGCAACAACGTTATCGAGGCTCATCGTCACATCTGCCACCACAATAATTCCCACGGTCGACCTTAGGCTGATCGGTCTCATTACGCTTGACCCGGCGAGGTTGAGCTGACTGCTATCCGATGCCGCTTGGGTTTCGTCGATGTCGGTGTCTTCCTCAATGAGCAACTTGATGGCGATGACTATCAAAGCCAGCATACCGAGCAATTTTAGGAACGGGATAGCAAGCAAGAAGGTGACAATGGTTGTGAATAGGATACGTAGTCCAACGGCGGCACCGGTTCCAATCAGTACGGCTTGTCGCATTTGTTGCAAGGGCAATCGGCGACATGCCAGCGCTATGACAATGGCGTTGTCACCACTTAGCAGAAGATCCAAAAAAAAGACCTGTAGCGTTAAGCCAAGCGAGTGCATTCCAGCATCCAGTCCCATCAAGTTCCAATCGAAAAAGTGGCAGGAGGAACACTCATCTAGGGTCTAACACTGGCCGCTGGCCCGGTCTTGAACTCTTTCAAGAATGCGGTGTCAGGTGACAGTACCAGGGTTGGCGCGGATTCTGCCAGTGCCCGACGATAGGTTTGCTGAGTACGGTAAAACTTGTAAAACTGGGGATCGCGACCGAACGCTTGCGCAAAAATTTGATTGGCTTTGGCATCGGCTTCACCATGTGTAATCTTGCTTTGTCGCTGTGCTTCGGAAATCAGGACGGCACGTTCACGATCAGCCTTGGCCTGGATTTGCTGCGCCCACTCGAAACCCTGCGCGCGAAGCTCTTTGGCTTCGCGCTGCCGCTCCGACTTCATCCGGTCATAAATGGCCTGACTGGTTTCGAAGGGCAAGTCAGCTCGATGAAAACGAACCTCGGCAATTTCGATCCCCAGGGGCTTTGCTTTTTCAACCACTTCCTTCTGAATACGCTCGACGATTTGGGGTCGCTCGGCTGACAACAGCGACTTCAACATCACCTGCCCAAGCTCACGCCGCAAAGAGGAACTAACCAGTTGAGTCAACTGGGCGTTGGCCTGGTCGATGGTACGCAGTGACTGGTAGAACCGCAGTGGATCGGCGATCCGGAACCGAACATAGGTTTCAACTTCAAGCCGCTTCTGGTCGCCCAGAATGACCTGCTCCGAAGGCGGTGCCAGCGTTAAAAGGCGCGTGTCGTAATAGGAGACCGTGTCAATCAATGGGAGTTTCAATTTCAGGCCGGGCGTCGTGATGAGATCAACCGGCGCCCCCATCCGTACCACCAGGGCTTGCTGCATTTCTCCAACCGTGTAAAGCGCAGAACCTAGATTCCACAGGATCATCAGGACCAGAACTAAGAACGCAACGCGGACTTTCGACCTCATGGTTTTGCCTCCTTAGATGCAGGCTTGTCCTTTTCTGCAATGGGCATGTAGGGCACGAGACCAGAGACTCCCTTGCCCGACGTATCGATAATCACTTTGGTCGCTTTTTTCAATACTTCATCGGCACTTTCCATGTACATGCGCCAACTGGTCACGTCTTTTGCCTGCGCGTAACTTTGATAGACCGCCAGAAAACTTTTGGTCTCACCTTCGGCCAGATTGACGGCTTGTGTCTTGTACGCCTCGGCCTCTTGGCTGATGTGCGAGGCCTCGCCGCGGGCTCTGGGAATGATGTCGTTTGCGTAGGACTCCGCTTCGTTGCGCGCACGCTCCTGATCCGCCCGTGCCCGTTGCACATCGTTAAAGGCATCGATGACGGCCGCCGGTGGGTCAACACGCTGCAATTGGATCTGCGTAATCAATACGCCTGCTTTCTCTTCATCCAATAAATGTTGCAGCAGTGCCTTGGTTTCCTCCGCAATTTGCTGCCGCTTGTCAGACATGGCAGCTTGAATAGGTGTGCGGCCAATAACTTCACGCAAGGCGCTTTCGGCGGCAATCTTGATTGCGAATTCCGGGTTATCGACGCTGAATAGGAATTGCCCAGCGTCCTTGATGCGCCAAAACACCGCACAATCCGCCTCAACGATATTTTCGTCGCCGGTGAGCATCTGCTTGTCACGCGAGACCGCATTGTTTGCGTTGGCATCAGCGCTACTGACAGGGGCACCGTGGCCAAGCTGCAACTGGTTGATTTTGGTCACCTTGGGCAGCAACACGGTCTCGATCGGATAGGGAAAATGATAGTGCAGGCCAGCCTCCGTCGTGTCAATACGTTTGCCAAAACGAAGCACCACGCCTTGTTCATCTGGTTGTACTTTATAGGTGCCGCCAACAATCCAGACGAAAGCCAAAAGAGACAAAATCAAATAGAGTCCCTTGCCGCGCAGTCCTGCAATATTGATGAACCGCTCGAACCTGCCCAATAATGTGCGCACCAAAGCGCCAAATGATTCGTGCTTGTCTAATGGATCGTTTTCATTGACGTGCTGATGCTCGGACATGCAGTTATTCCAGGAAATTTAAGACTAATGGGTTCATACCGTTTGAGTCGAGAAAATTGAGCCGAGCGGGAGTGATCGTATATTGAGATGGGATCAAAACCACTTGAATGAGAACAATTTCCAAGAAGTATAGATGCTTTGAAGCAACACGACAGTCTCCCTGTCATATCGGCGTACCCGGTAAAACGAGAACTTGTCCATTGGATGAATGTGCGTTACTTCGCGCCTGAGGTCGAAGCATTGATTGCCAGTCTGGGGTGTTGTTAGACGCTCATTTTTCCGGCGACGCAAGCGACCTGTGGGAACAAGCTGGAGAATGAAAGCGTCAAGGCTGACGCCTGCTTTGATATCCTGTTGCGCCAATGCAAAGACCTGAACAACATCGTTGAACAGGATCAACGGGCAATCAGACCGGTCAACTGTGTCCGCAGCCAATCAGTTCTACAGCCTGGCCTTTTGATCAGCAGGCCAACGACGCAACTCTTCTCTGCTTGACGCTACTCTTGCGACAAGACCTGCAATCGCATCCGTCAACAAAACGACCGTTTTTCGGAATCGCTCAGCGGTCTCTTCGATTCGCTTTCAGTTCAATAGGTGTCGGATCAAAGTTCTACCCGGGTTTGAACCACTGCTATTGCCACCCAAAGCGCCCGGAGTAATAACGCTTCATTGCCTGAGTCAGCACCATATACCCGGCAAGAATGCCGATCAGGATCGCGAAGTAGCTCATTGGCAAAGCCTGCAACTTGAAATAGCCAGCAAATGGCCCCATCGGGATGAAGATGCCCAAGGCCATGATCAAACCGGTGGTTATCAGCAAGGCCGTTCCAGGGCGACTCTGAATAAACGGAATCTTCTGGGTACGAATCATATGCACGACCAAGGTTTGAGTCATCAACCCCTCAATAAACCAGCCGGACTGGAACAAGGTTTGGTGCTCTGCACTGTTGGCCCCAAAAACGTACCACATGACAAAATAGGTAATGATGTCAAAGACCGAACTGACGGGGCCGAAGAAAAGCATAAAGCGGCCAATGTCACCCGGATTCCAGCGCTGTGGCTCCTTCACAAGTTCTTCATCCACCTTGTCGAACGGAATTGCGATCTGTGAAATGTCATACAACAGGTTCTGCAAGAGCAGGTGCATCGGCAACATCGGCAGGAATGGGATGAACGCACTGGCCACCAGCACTGAGAAGACATTGCCAAAGTTGGAGCTGGCCGTCATCTTGATGTATTTCAGCATGTTGGCGAAAGTCTTGCGGCCTTCGATAACGCCTTCTTCCAGGATCATCAAGCTCTTTTCAAGCAGGATGATGTCGGCAGCCTCTTTGGCAATATCTACCGCCGTGTCAACCGAGATGCCAATGTCGGCGGCGCGCAAGGCCGGTGCGTCGTTGATGCCGTCACCCATGAAACCCACCACGTGGCCGTTGGCTTTGAGCAGACGAACAATACGCTCCTTGTGCGACGGCGTGAGCTTGGCAAAAATGTTGTGCGTTTCGACGGCGGCCGACAGTTCTGCGTCGCTCATCCGTTCGACGTTAGAGCCGAGCAGCACGGCATCTGATTTCAGGCCCACCTCGCGGCAAATCTTCGCCGTCACCAGCTCATTGTCGCCAGTCAGCACCTTGACCGTGACGCCATGGGAGGCCAGTGCTTTGAGCGCGGGTGCCGTGGACTCCTTCGGAGGATCGAGAAAGGCAACGTAGCCAATCAGCGTCAGCCCTGCCTCATCCGCTACGCCGTACACATCTTGGGTCGGCGGCAGTTCCTTGGAGGCCACGGCCACAACGCGCAAGCCGTCTCCATTGAGTTCGGCGGTGACTGCGTAAATACGGTCCAATAATTCCGGTGTCAAGGCCTCATTGATTTCACCATGGCGCACGTAGGTACAGACGCTGAGGATTTCCTCAACGGCGCCTTTGCAGATCAGCAAGTGATGTTCATCGTGCTCGGCCACCACCACCGACATGCGTCGGCGCTGGAAATCAAAGGGGATCTCATCCACCTTGCGGTAGTTGAGAACTGGTTCCAGCACGCCACGAACCTCGACATGCTCCAACACAGCGACATCCAGGAGGTTTTTCAAGCCAGTTTGGTAGTAGCTGTTGAGATAGGCCGATTCCAACACGTCATCGGACTCCTGGCCCCATACATCGGTATGGTGGGCCAAAAATATCTTGTCCTGGGTGAGCGTTCCGGTCTTGTCGGTACAGAGCACGTCCATGGCACCAAAGTTCTGAATGGCATCCAGGCGCTTGACTATCACTTTCTGGCGCGACAAGATGACGGCACCTTTCGCCAAAGTCGAAGTGACGATCATCGGCAGCATTTCCGGCGTTAAGCCAACGGCGATTGACATGGCGAACAGGAAGGCTTCGGTCCAGTCACCCTTGGTGAAACCGTTGATGAACAGGACCAAGGGGGACATCACGAACATGAAGCGGATGAGCAGCCACGCCACTTTGTTAACCCCGGACTGGAACTGGGTGGGCGCCCGGTCGGTTGCGGTCACGCGTTGTGCCAAAGCACCAAAATAGGTGCTGTTACCAGTGCCGACCACCACGGCTGTGGCGGCTCCGGAGACGACGTTGGTGCCCATGAACAGGATGTTTTCCAATTCCAGCGGGTTCGCGGCATCCCGATCCTTTTGCTGGACGAACTTTTCCACTGGCAGCGATTCCCCGGTCATCGCCGCTTGGCTGACAAACAAATCCTTGGCTGAGAGCACCCGGCAGTCGCCTGGGATCATGTCGCCGGCGGACAGAACGACCACATCACCGGGAACCAGCAATTTGACTGGAACTTCCTGTCTGTGCGGCGCTTTGGGATGCAATTGAACTTCAAAATAGCGACGCGCCTCTTCCAGAACATCCTCCGCCGTGTCGCGCCGAATGACGGTGGCGGTGTTACCCACCATGGCCTTCAACTTGTCCGCAGCCCGGTTGGACTTGCTTTCCTGCCAGAAACGGATGAACACTGAAAGCACCACCATGGAGCCGATGACGATGGTCGCCTTGATATCTTCGGTGACGTAGGAAATCACCGCCAGCAGGGTCAGCAGCAGATCGAACGGCGTTTTGTAGCAATGCCAGAGGTGCAGCCACCAGGACTGTGGTTTCTCTTGTTCAACCTCGTTCAGACCGAAATGCTCACGGGCCGCGTCGGCTTGGATCTCGCTCAATCCATTTGCGCCGGAATCGAGTTGTTTGAGCAACGCATCGGCGTCGCTATTGGCGGCTGCGATCAGCGTTTGAGAAAGGGTGGGAGGCACTTCTTTGCTGATACCTGAACCCGTCAGGGTGTCCAGCATGGCCAGCCGACGAAAGTGGCGACCGATAGCGCGGGTGCGAACGAAACCCGCGAAAAGTTCTTTGAGGACGTTGAAGTTCATATGGTTCTACTGCCATGGCAAAGGCAAGTAGTCGCAATCGTGAGGAACCGCTGGCGAGCACGCAAAAATGGGCGCACCAAACCAGCCGAACTACATCGGCGACTGACAAAAAATCAAATGGGAAGTAGATTAAGCAACCGAGAACCGACTGCTGTCATGCCACTACCCGCCGTTAAGGCAGGGTAGCAGAGGGATAAGACCCGATTATTACCCTACCAGTTGCTGGTCGATAAAAGATCGACTACTGGGAATGTCCACAGAAAAACTCCGTAATGAAACACGGGCGGATTCTACCCGACCAAGGCATGAAAAAGAGGCCGGTGGAGGGTTTCCGTTATTGAGATACGTGTATCTCGCACGCGGCAACGAACGATTGGAACCTGCTCCCGACGCGCAGGCACTTGATCGCTCCACCTAGCACCAAGGCTGGGTTTTTGCGCATTGCCGACGCCACCCTCAGGCAACAAATCGTGCACGCGAATTAATCCTCGTGCCGATTTCCGCACATCGATAAAGAACGGGCGAAAAAATACCCGGCACGGTGGCCGGGTGTAATGTGTATCGGGGCGCGCAATTAGTTCACCAGGCGAGCCATCTGTGGGAATGTACGGCTTACTTCTTGCCCCCCGCACTTCCACCCATGCCACCATGACTGGCACCCATGCCACCCGCACTTCCAGCTGCACCCGCACTTCCAGACATACCAGCACCGCCGGCTTTGCCACTTCCAGCGGCACCGGGCTTGCCAGCACTTTCAGCCATGCCTGAACGATTGGCTGCACTGACAACATCACCCAGCCTCAAGCCCAGGGAGTTGGCAATCTGCCCCCAACCCAGGCCACTGGCGCGTTGGTCTTGAATGTTTTTGACAGCGTCGGCAAGCTGGCCGCTGGTCGGGTCGGTGATGCCTTGCTTTGCAAGGTCTGCCTTTGCCAAGTCGGTAGCGAAGTCTTGCTTGGGGGCCGTCTGCATCGCGGGAGTTGGCGCAGTAGCGGTCTGAGCCATGACACCAAGTCCAGACAGCATGGCAGCCGAAAACAAGCACTTGGCTAAAGATGAAATAACCATCCCCCGGCAAAGCCGGGGGTATTCAAAATTGTGAGCCGCTCAAAGCGGCTAAACGGGGTCGCTAACGCGGCCCCAACTCTTGGCGCCACCGCAACGGTGGCAATCTATCTCCAAAGCCCAAGCTGTTCCAAACGCTCATCTTCTCGCTCCTGATTGCGGATGTAGTTCCGAATCACTTCCTCGTCTCGACCTACGGTCGAGACAAAGTACCCGCGCGCCCAGAAACTTTGCCCTGTAAAGTTCCTCTTTCGCTCCCCATACACCCGGGCCAGGTGTATCGCACTTTTCCCCTTGATGTAGCCCACAACACTCGACACCGCATATTTGGGCGGTATCGAGATCATCATGTGCACATGGTCGGCCATCAAATGCCCCTCCTCGATTCGGCTCTCCTTGTGCTGGGCCAGCCCTCGAAATACATCTCCAAGATGCTCCCTCAATTGTCCATACAACACCTTCCTTCGATTCTTCGGTATGAACACTACGTGGTACTTGCAGTCCCACTTCGTGTGGTTTAGGCTTTCTATCTTGTCCATCCAGTTTTTTCCTTTCGTTTGCTTGGCGGCTCACGATTGGAAGTTTCTGCGATGGACACCCATACCAACGCAAATGTCAAACTTCTACTGTCACCCCGGCAAAGCCGGGGGATTACCTATTGGATTTACTGATTTTCATGGGGCACTCCTGTTGATATGAAACAAAAGAAATTCTAGGCCGGCACCTTGGCAGATGCTATGGAGTTTGTGTAAAGGGTGTAACTTGAAAATTGTCCCGTCGCTCATAGTTGCCGGGTCTGCATTCACGATCACCCCCAAAAGAGACCCGGACCTGCTTACCCAATACGCTATTAAAAAAAAGCATTCTAGAAACCAGGCACAGCGATCAAAGCCTCATTTCTTGGAAACGTGACCACGTGCTCCACCTGGACGCGAATGCCGATCCACTCGCCCACCTTGTGGTCGTGATGGCTGGGCACCAGGGCCATGACGGTGTCACCGCTGGCCAGCCGCAGGGTGTACAAGAACTCGGAGCCGCGAAACGCCTTGCGCAGGATTTCCGCCTTCACCGGAGCATCATCGTCATGCACGATGTCATCAGCGCGCAGCAGCACATCGCACGCGCCATCCACAAAGGCACTCGGCAGTGGGCATTCGGCCACGTCCGTCAAATCACCCAGCGCGGTGTGAACAACAACCTGCTGGTTCACTTCGCGCAGCGTGGCCGGCGTGAACACGCCATGACCAATGAACTCGGCTACAAACCGGGACGCGGGGCGGTGATACAGCGTATAGGCGTCGTCCCATTGGTGCAGTTGGCCTTCATGCATGACGCCGATGATGTCGCCAATGGCAAAAGCTTCCAGTTGGTCGTGGGTCACAAACAGCGCCGTGGTATTGGCCGTCTTCAGGATGGTGCGCACCTCATGGGCCAGGCGCTCGCGCAAGTCCACATCCAGATTGGAAAAAGGCTCATCGAGCAGCAGCAAGCGCGGCTTGGGTGCCAGGGCCCGAGCGAGCGCCACACGCTGCTGCTGACCACCCGAGAGTTCATGCGCAAAGCGCACCTCAAAGCCCGCCAACCCGACCAGTTGCAGCACCTCATCCACGCGCTGCGCACGCGCCTTGGGGGGCAGATGACGAATGCCAAAGTCAACATTGCGACCTACATTCAAATGAGGGAACAAGGCATAGTCCTGAAACACCATGCCAACCTGGCGCTGCTGCGGCGCCACATTGACGCTGGCACTGCTCACCAAGCGGTTGGCGAGCTTGATGCTGCCAGCCGCCACGGGTTCCAGCCCGGCCACGGCCCGCAGCAAAGTGGTTTTGCCGCAACCTGATGGCCCAATCAGCACACCGATGTCGCCAGCATGCAGGCCAAACGATACATCCCGCACAGCAGGCTGGCTGGCGCCCGCATAAGCCACGCTGAGTTGTGAAACTTCCAAAAACATAGCTTACATTCTAGATGCATACAATTCTCATTTGCACAATGCCGATTGATCTCTCTCATGCTGTTTCGACGATTCCGCCAACTGCTGTTGCTGGCCCTGACGCTGGCGTTCATGCTGCCCGTGCTGACGGTATTGGCCTCCTGGTTGCCGTGGGGAGACTCGGGCGTGGCGGCCGCGCAAATTCTGCGCGAGATGAGCCGCACGGTGTTACCCGACTACATCTGGACCACCGTGCGTCTGTGTGCCATGGTGGGCGCCGGTGTGATTCTGGTGGGTTTGTCTGCCGCCGTCACGGTCACGCTTTTTGATTTTCCGGGTCGGCGGGTTTTTGAGTGGGCCTTGCTGTTGCCCCTGGCCATGCCGGCCTACGTCGTGGCCTATGCCTATACTGATTTTCTTCAGTACAGCGGCCCCTTGCAGACCTTTCTGCGCAGCAGCCTGGGCCTGCAGGGGCGCGTGCTGCCCGAAATCCGCAGCCTGGGCGGCGCCGCCTGGGTGTTCATCTTTTCGCTTTACCCCTATGTGTACTTGCTGGCACGCACCGCTTTAGGCGAAAGCGCCACGCACCTGATGGAAGCCGCGCGCCTGTTGGGCGCATCGATGCGCCGACGCATCCTTGAGGTGGCTTTGCCTCTGGCCCGTCCGGCGGTCGCTGCCGGCGCCGCCCTGGCCTTGATGGAAACGCTGGCGGACTTTGGCGTGTCGAGCTACTTCGGCATCCAGACGTTTACGGCGGGCATTTACAAGGCCTGGTTGTCCATGGACAACCGCATTGCCGCTGCGCAGTTGGCCACCATGTTGCTGGCGCTGGTGGCCTTGTTATTGTGGCTGGAACACCGGTCGCAAAAGCGCATGCGGTTTGTGACGACCCGGGGCGCCCGTGCAAACGCCATGGACGCACGACCCTTGCTGTTGCGGGGTCGTCAGAAATGGCTGGCCTGGGGGCTGTGCAGTGTTCCGGTGCTGATTGGTTTTGTCTTGCCGGTGCTGTTCATGCTGCGCCCGCTCGTGGCCGACTGGCAAGTTTTGTCATGGCCATTGTTCCTCGGCTGGGCCCTGAACAGCTTGCGGCTCGGTGCCATCAGCGCCGTGCTGGCCGTCGGCCTGGCCTTGTTCCTGGCTTTTAACCTGCGCCGTCGCCCGGATCTGCCCGCACGTGTGGCGGTGCAACTGGCAGGCCTGGGCTATGCCGTGCCCGGCGCGGTGCTGGTGGTGGGGCTGCTGCTGCCGGTGGGCTGGCTGCAGGCGGCGGCGCCACAAAGCAGCGTGGGCTATGTGTTAACCGCGACTTCGTTCGGACTGATTTGGGCTTACCTGGTGCGCTTTTGTGCCGTGTCGCTGCAGTCGGTGCAAAGCGGCTACGCCAGAATTCCAACAAGTTTTGACGACTCGGCCCGCATCCTGGGAACGGGTGACATGGGTCTTCTGCGCCTGGTACATTGGCCGCTGCTCAAGCGCTCCACGGCGGCGGCGGCCCTGCTGGTGTTTGTGGACGTGATGAAGGAGCTGCCCGCTACCTTGGTGCTGCGCCCTTTCAATAGCGACACGCTAGCCGTGGTGGCCTACCAGCTGGCACGCGACGAGCGCCTGGGCGAGGCCGCACTGCCATCGCTGGCACTGGTGCTGGTGGGGCTGATCCCCGTGGTGCTGCTGAGTCGCACACTGCGTGCATCTTCGCATTGAGTCAGCGCGGCCCAACGCGGGCTTGCTACTTGAAAACGATGGGCGCCAACTGTCGGGTTGCGCGCACCCCACTCAACGCAAAAAATTACCGGAACCAAACAGCCCGACCAGACCCACCATGATCAGATAAATGGCCACAATCGTCGACAACAGACGCGGCATGATGAGAATCAGGATGCCAGCGATAAGCGATACGATGGGAATCAGATGGAGGGTGATGTTCATAGCAAGCCTCTTTCAGAAGATGAATCAATGGTGCAAATGCGGGCCGTACACCCCGCCAATGCGAACACTGAGATTACAAGAAGTGATACTCTTTTTCGGTGCGTTGGCGCACCTAACCCATGGTCGATGTCCTTGCTGGCGCAACATCCGCCTCGGGTGAGGAAATGATTTGGCGCCCTCGACGGGAATCGAACCCATATCTGAGACTTAGGAGGTCCCCGTTCTATCCATTGAACTACGACGGCCAAGCCCGGCATTGTAAGGGGCGCCATCGGTCAGCGCTCAGTCAGTTCAGTCGTAGCGCAGGGTGAAGATCAAGTCCACGGCGCTTTTCTCCCCGGTCTGCGCGCGCAAGGTAAAACGGCGCGACAGGTCATAGAAGATATAAAGCGTGCCCAGGGTGCCCGCCAGACTCCGCTCATAGGCGACGTAGAAATCCTGCGACACGCGCTTGCCCAGCGTCACCGTGGCACCGCCTGTGCTGCTGCCATTGGTGCTGCTGGCGCCGCCGCTGACCGACAGTTCGTCCAGCCGCAAGGCCTGTGCCAGACCGCTGGAGATGCCTTTCTCGTTGCCCCCGAGCAGCGCCAGCGCTGCCTGCTGCAACATCGCAGTCTCGGCGCCACCGCTGGCGCCCGAACGCCCGAGCACCAGCCACGCCAGTTTTTCGGACTCGGGCAGGTCCGGTTCGGCATACAGCCGCACCACGGGGGACAGCGCCGTGCCGCTGATTTGCACGCCCACGCGTTGCTGCAGGTTGGGCCGGATGGCCAGGATGTCGAGTGCCGGGTTGTCATACGGTCCAAAGAATCGCAGCACACCTTGCTCAATGGCGAGCTGCTGGCCATAGGCCTTGTAAGTGCCGCGCACCGTGCGCAGCGAGCCGGTGAGGCTCGGTGTCAGGTCGCGCCCCCCGGCGCTGCGCAGCTCCAGGCTACCTTCCAGCCGGGTGGCGAGGCCACGCCCGCGGACCTGGAAGTCCTGGCCGAGATCAAGTGTGATCGCCACGTCTGGCGTCATGCGCTCGTGTGCTGCGGCAGTTGACGCCGCTGCCACCGTTGGCGCCGCTGTGCCTGCCTGGCTTTGGCCGGGCCTTCGCACCAGCACGTCACCGCCCAACTGCGGCGCCGTGTCTTCCGGTAGGATGAACAGGGCCGAATCGGCCTTGAGGGTGCCGCGAATTGCCAGCTTGGCCTCATTCAGGCGCGCGGACAGCTTGCCCGATACCACCAGCCGGCGGTCGGCGCGTGCGCTGACGCGCAAGGCCGCAAGCGTGGCGTCAAGCTCCATGCGCAAGCGCGCTACCGCCTTGGCATCAGGCCCGGCCGGTGGCAACCACAACACCGAGCCGGCGACTGAGAGCTGACCGCCGCTGGCGCCGCCTGCCCCCTGCAGGGTGAATTCATCAATCTTCAGTCGTTGGCCTTCCAGGCTGGCGCGCAGCCTGCCGTTGCTGAAATCAATGCCATCGACCACCGAGCGCACCGCCAAGTCCTGCGCCGCCAGATTGCCGCGCCAAAGCGGCGCGCCGCGTGTGCCCGACAGCACGGCGTCGGCCTCTAACGTGCCGCGCAGACGCCAGCCCGGCGGCGCCAGCAGCGACCAGGCGCCCACCGGCGGCAGTTGTACCTTGAGGGTGCCCGCCAGCGCAGCATCTTGGGGCCAGGTCCATGTGCCGTCCTGACGCTGCAAACGGGTGCTGAAATCAGCGCGAGCCTGACCGGCGCGCTCGCTGTCCCAGTTCAGGCTGGCGGCGAGCCGGTCGCCTTCGGTCGTGACCAGAAGTTGCGCTGCGCGCACGCCAGCACGCAGCGGGGTGGCTGCAGCACCTTCGGTCTGCAGCAGCAAGTCCCCGCTGGTGCGCTCCAGCGTGGCGCGCAGGCGCAGCGTCTCAGCGCTGGTGGCGTCCCACTGGCCGCCGAACAGCAGATCGCCGCGCAGGCCGAGATTGGCCATCTGGGTCTGGCCGAGCAGGTCCAGCCAGGCCAGCGGCAAGTCATTGAGGCGTCCCTGGGTGCGCCATTCGGTGCGTGCTGTCGTGCCAGTCGTTTGCTGCGACCAGTGCACCGGTTGCCAACTCACCGTGGCGGTTCCGGGGACCGGGCCGGTCAGGCGAGCCGCGCCGGCAGCGGCCTCCAGCGTGCGGGTCGTGCCGCTTTGCTTCCAGTTGAAACTGACGCTGTCGCTCAACTGCACCGTCCAGATGCCCGGTTTCAGGCTGTCCTGTGCGCTGAGTTGAGCCGTGTCGAGTCGCGCCTTCCACAGGCCATCGTTGATCCGTCCACCATGCGCCTGCGCCTGCAGCTTGAGGCGTTGCGTCCCGGTCTCGATCTGACCCCGCGTTGACAGGCTCAGGGCGCGCAGCGTGCCTGACAGGTCAGCCTGCCAGTCGCGCAAACGCCAGGCCTGCGCCACGGGCTGCCCTGCACCTTGCAGGTCAAGCTTGGGCGCGCGCAGGCTCGCTTCAATCTGCAAGCCCTGCCCCTGTTGTTGCCAGCCGCCTTGCCAGCGACCGGTGAGCTCAGCCGCGCCCTGCATCGATGTCTGGCTCAAAGACCTTGGTGCGCCTGGCAGGCGGGCCACCCAGCGCGCCGCGCGCGCCGCGTCAGTGACACGCAGACTCATGTCACCCTGGCCGCGGCTGCTGGCCATGTGCCCGGCCAGCGCCGCCTGGGCGCCCGGCAAGCCCAACGTGAGCTTGCCCTCGGCCGCCTGACTGACAGTATGAAATGTCAGGTTACCTTGCAGCTGAGCGTCATCGGTCTGCACTGCCAGTGTGGTCAGCGTCAACGTGGGCGCGGCCCACAGGCCTTGGGCATGAACCGTCTTCAGCCGCAGGCCATCCAGCGTGCGCTTGAGCGTGACGTCAGTCTTGGGCGAAGCGATCTTGGGGGCAGCCGTCTTGCCTTTGGCGGCTTGCAGGCGCGCCTCGAAGGCGATGCCGGCCGGTGTCTGCTGCGCGGTCAACTGGCCGTCCAGCGTGACGGCTGCCAGCCGCGAGTCCAGTGC
>Ga0209123_1001667_pt1 | contig 21057 bp, 17 predicted proteins | sample BarGraIncu00431A_FD_184500 | JGI IMG/M metagenome (GOLD analysis project Ga0209123, IMG submission 184500) | Arctic peat soil microbial communities from Barrow, Alaska, USA - Barrow Graham LP Incubations 004-31A (SPAdes) (version 2) | ecosystem: Environmental > Terrestrial > Soil > Wetlands >... | reverse complement strand
ACTTTTATCCCGGCTTCTGCTTCCTTCAATACCCCAATTATCTGCTGTTCCGTAAAACGATTCTTCATGGCTGCCTCCTGTTGGCAGACTCTAGTTTAGCGCCGTACTAAATTCGGGGGGCAGGTCACAGGCACAGAGCGAGAAGAAGTGCTACGCCATTGATAAGTTTTAGAAACATGTAATTAATTCAATAACTAAGATAATAAATCGTGTGTCATAGACAGAAAGCACCGTGTTGCCTTGCGCCAATATTTTAGCGTATATGGTCGTGTTAGAGCTAAAAATACGTTGGCCAGTGCTGCTCGATGATGGTCTAGCTTGAAGCCTGAATCGTCCCTGAACTGGTAGATATTTCTGAGCGTTAATTTGGGTCAGAAGTTGCCGGTCTATCCTAGCCATTAGAAGGTACGACTAGCGGTTGCGCCATTTTCGTAAACCATTTCCAAAAATGACCGAGGACCCGTTAGCCACATAGCTTTTTTCGATGCGCGGCTTGGGAAGTTGCTGATCAAACTCAGCCCTCCGTCCGCTTCAAGCGCAAGATCAGAAATAATTGTCACGGCCTCATCGGATGCACCAGCTTCATCTGGCGTATTACATTTCAACACACCTGCCTGCTGCGAGTCCCGCGCAGCCTTTTCCGCTGAGAACAGGGGGCGCATTGCTGCATCTACGGTATCGTCATAGATGAAATACAGCCTCGTCGAATCTTCAAATATGACCGCACCAACATGTCTTGTCACAAGTCTCCTCCATATTGGAATGATTCAGGAGCGATCAGTTGATGGAAACATCGCCAATCGGGTGCTTTCTCTGGGGTGCAGACACGATTGCGTGGTAATGTTCCTTGAGATATTCAAGCGTCATTGAGGCTTTAATACTATTCTGAAGCGCTTGCGATTTTTTCAGGGTTGTCGCAATGGTCGTCATAAATTCATTTGATTTATTTGACACGGCCAGATACTTGATTTTTCCTTGATGCCAATTGCCGATTCCGGGCATTGAGGCGGACGCATTTTCTCCTGCGTTCAACATGTTGTAAAACCATGCACCATCGATGCAGGCGAGCATCATGATAATACTGCCTCGTTCGGAGTTCATCTTATTTGTTTCAGCCGACTGCATCACCATCCCGAACTGCGTAACGCCCATAAAGCCGGCAAGTGCAGTGATTGACGCGGTAAAAGCGTACTCGCCAAAATCAACGAGTTTTACGGGAATGCCAACATCATATACACCAGGTTCGCCGTTGAGCGCCCCATCGAAGAAAAATTGATGCTGATTTCCAGCACCATTTTCCTTACTGGGAGTTCTGGTTTGTAGCTCTACCATTTCCTGCATTGCAAGAACAAACGGACGTGCTGATTCCGGCATTTTGCCCATTCCGTACATATCGTCTAGCGCCTTACGTCGTTTGGCTTCGCCCATTCTGAACCTGATTAAATTTTTTTGATTGGATGAGAGGAGGAACTAAATCACATACTCCACAAATAGTGAATGGAGATTGCATTTGCGATCGGGTCATCGCAGTCAGGCGAGTTTCTCAACCGGACATTAGCGCCTTTCCCCTGAAAAAATCCTGATTTGCGCATGGATATTATTCAGGGGGATGTCATTGCTCATTACATGCTCCAATAAGGCAATGCCGGATTATCTCATACCGCCTTGCCTCATTTGTGACTGATGTAGCGAGGCCTTACACGGCGGATTGCGTGTTGACCGCGAGATCAACAACTACCGGCGCATGGTCGGACGGCTGCTCCCACTTGCGCGGAATTCGGTCAATAATGCAGGCGGTGCAGCGCTCGGCAAGTTTGCCGGATAGTAGAATGTGGTCAATACGCAGCCCACGGTTCTTCTGAAAGCCGAGCTGGCGGTAGTCCCACCAGCTATATGTTTTTTCTGGCTGGTCAAACAGGCGGAACGCATCTTTTAGCCCCACCCCCTGCAATTTCTTGAATGCCGCGCGCTCCGGTTCCGACACTAATATGTGCCCTTGCCACGCGACTGGATCGTACACATCGCGATCTTCTGGCGCGATGTTGAAGTCACCAACGAGTGCCAACGCATCATGCAATTTACTTTCTTCTGCTATCCAGTCGCGCAGAGCATCCAGCCACTTCAGCTTGTATGCATACTTGTCTGAGCCAACTTCCTGGCCGTTAGGCACATACGCACAGATAACACGAACGCCGTCAATGTTGGCGCCAATGATGCGCTGCTGCTCGTCAGCAAAGAGCGGGTTATTTCTGACTACATTCGTTATCGGCATCTTAGACAGAATCGCGACACCGTTATAAGTCTTTTGTCCTGCGATAACGACCTGGTAACCCGCAGCCTCGATATCAGCCAACGGAAACTTATCGTCAGTCATCTTGGTTTCCTGCAGACAAAGCACGTCTACTGGATTGTCCTTCAGCCATAACAGTACTTGTGGCAGGCGTACTTTGATGGAATTCACATTCCACGTCGCTATTTTCATGTTGAATCAGTTTAAATATGTGAGCAAAAATACAGTGCTGGTGATTGTAAGGCGGGAATCAATTTCGCGCCAAGCGCGGCGCAAAATGTCGATAAAACCAGGTTTTAACAAATTGCACCAATACTAGGTAACACAGCATCATTCCCATCAGGATCAAATAGAACAGCATTGAGGGGGCGACGAACCCGAATTTTTCCGCCAGCGGCGTGAATGGTAGTAGTGCGGCGACCAGGATCACCGACAGTGACGTGACGATCAATGCCTTGCTTGGACGACTCTTGAATGGGTTGCCTCGCGTGCGGATGATGAAAATAACCAATACCTGCGTCGCTAGCGATTCAACGAACCAGCCAGTCTGGAACAGCGCTTCACCGGCATCAAACACTTTCAGCATTACATAGAAGGTGAGGAAATCGAAAATAGAACTGATCGAGCCAACCACCAGCATGAAATTGCGAATGAAGCCGGTATCCCAGTGTCGGGGATGAGTGAGCGCATCGTGATCCACCGAGTCCATCGGGATAGGTAATTCCGACACGTCATACAGCAGGTTGTTAAGCAGGATTTGCACCGGCAGCATAGGCAGAAACGTCAGGAACAAAGTTGCACCGGCCATGCTGAACATATTGCCGAAGTTTGAACTGGTTCCCATCATGATGTATTTCATGATGTTGGCAAAGGTACGGCGCCCTTCAAGCACGCCATCATGCAGCACGTTCAAATCTTGCTCCAGCATGATCATGCTGGCAGCTTCCTTGGCTACGTCTACTGCGGTATCGACTGAGATACCTATATCGGCAGAGTGCAACGAGGGGGCATCGTTGATGCCATCACCCAGATAACCAACGGTGTGCCCCTGCGATTTCAACGCGAGAATAATGCGATTTTTTTGCGCCGGGTTAACGCGGCACATCAGGTTAGAATCCTTTACACGCACAGCTAGAGCGAGATCATCCATATGCTGGATTTCGCTGCCATTCACCACGCCGGTGATGGGGATACCTAATTGGTTGCACACATGGCGCGTGACCAACTCGCTATCGCCTGTGATAATTTTTACATCGACACCGCTCACTGCCAGCGATTTAAACGCACGGCCGGCGCTTTCCTTGGGCGGGTCAAGAAATGCTGCAAAGCCAGCAAAAACAAGTTCGGTTTCATCGTTAACCACTGCATGGTCATGATCAAGTGGAACGGCTTTCCATGCGATGCCAAGTACCTTGAAGCCATCTCTACCCAGATCGTCATGCAACGTCTGAATAGTGGTCCGCGCCGGATCGTCCATAGTTTGCGCAGTGAGTTCTGGCGAAGGTGCGTGTTGCGTTGAAAGTTGAAGAATATCTTCGGGCGAGCCTTTGACCACCAGCAGGCGTTTGCCATCCTTTTCCAGCAGCACCGATACGCGTCGCCGTTCGAAGTCGAACGGCACTTCGTCGATTTTGCGCCAACCATCTATGTTCACTGTGTCGTGCTCGAGGATGGCATCGTCCAACGGACTCTTGATGCCACTTTCGAAATGGCTGTTCAGGTATGCCCATTGCAGTACCTGTTCGCTGTCCTGTCCTTGTGCATCCAGATGACGCACCAGTTTGATGTGGGCTTCGGTCAACGTGCCGGTTTTATCGGTGCATAATACATCCATGCTGCCCAGATTCTGGATTGCCATCAACTGTTTGACGATGACTTTCTTGCGAGCCATGCGCATCGCGCCGCGTGATAGCGTCACAGTCACCACCATCGGCAACAATTCTGGTGTTAGACCGACCGCAAGCGCAATCGCAAACATGAACGATTCCATGAAAGGCCGATGGAACAGCGCGTTGATGAAAAAGACGAACAGCACCAACAATATCGTCAGCCGCATGATCAGCATGCCAAAACTATGCGTGCCCAACTCGAATGCAGTGGGTAGCGTTTTGACTTCGAGCGAACTGGCAATGTTGCCGACGGCGGTATCGGCCCCAATCCGGCACACCATTGCTTTTGCGATGCCGCTTATCACGGATGTGCCCATGAAAATGGCATTGGTGGCGTCGACTAGGTCTTCGGATGGGGCGAGGAGGTCGGATGCATGCTTTTCTACCGGGTAGGATTCTCCGGTCAGCAAGGACTGGTTGACGAAAAAATCCTTCGCTTCGAGCAGGATGCAATCGGCAGGCATCAGGTCGCCCGCTGACAGCAGTACCACGTCGCCAGGAACTAGCGTAGCCATCGGGATATTGATTGTCTGCCCATCGCGCAAGACCGTCGCCATCACCGCCACGGTCTGCCTCAACTTATCAGCTGCGCGGTTAGCTCTGTATTCCTGATAAAAATCGAGCGTGACGCTCATCAGCACGATGGTCCAGATGATGATAAATCCGGTTACTTCACCCGTCACGGCAGAAACAGCGCTGGCAGCTAGCAGGATTAACACTAGCGGATTTTTGAAGTGGCTGAGATACTGGAGCAGCGGCGAGCGTTCGCCGCGTACCTTCAGCGTGTTGGCGCCAAAGCGGGCGGATCGTATCTGCGCTTCCTTTTGGCTTAAGCCTACAGGATTAGCTTCGAGTTGTGACTGGAGGGCAGAGGTGGGCTGGTTCCAGAAAAATGGAGTTGGCATATCCATAGATTTCCTTGCCCTTGTTGGGGGGATTTATGCTTTCATAGCATTATATTCAATATACAGCATCGCTGAGTCGATATTTATCAATAACTTGTTTATAGTAACTGTACTAATGGTCTCGGGGAAAATCAGGGGCCATTTTCTTTGGTTCTTACTATAGTTAATGAGGGAACGTCCATATACAGACACTCACCAATGTCTAGCGTCCCATGGCAATTCAGGCATCCTAATGCCCCTCTCTATTAAACCGGTTAAAGCCCAGTCATTTGTTCCAGCTTTTCCGGGTATCGCTCTCCTTGCACCCTGATCTTTGAAGCAGTGCTTTCGATCTCGCGGAGATCGTCGGATGTGAGTTCTACGGTGGTGGCGCCGATATTTTCATCCAGACGCGTGAGCTTGGTCGTGCCCGGGATCGGAATAATCCACGGCTTCTGCACCAGCAGCCAGGCAAGCGCGATTTGAGCGGGTGTCGCGTTCTTTTGGCTAGCAATATGGCCTAGCAGCTCAACCAAGGCCTGATTCGCCTTGCGTGCCTCCGGCGTGAAGCGAGGCAGGATATTTCGGAAGTCGGTGCTATCGAACGTAGAATTCTCATCCATCTTGCCTGTAAGGTAGCCCTTGCCCAAAGGGCTGTAAGGAACGAAGTCGATCCCGAGTTCCTCGAGTGTTGGCAACAACTCCGCTTCAGGTCTTCTCCACCAAATGGTATTCGCTTTGGACGGCTGTTACAGGCTGGATGGCATGCGCGCGACGGATCGTCTGCGCTCCGGCTTCAGAAAGGCCGAAGTGCTTAACTTTCCCTTCCTTGATCAGATCCTTAACTGCTCCTGCCACGTCTTCGATCGGCACGTTCGGATCTACACGGTGCTGATAGAATAGATCAATGACGTCTGTCCTCAGACGTTTGAGCGAGGCTTCGGCCACCTGCCTGATGTTTTCAGGTCGACTGTTCAGGGCCGGCGCACCCGTCGTTCCTCTCGGATCAACAGCGGTATTGAATCCGAACTTGGTGGCAATCACCACTTGCTCACGCAATGGCGAGAGCGCTTCGCCGACAAGCTCTTCGTTCGTGAATGGACCGTATACTTCAGCAGTGTCGAAAAATGTGATCCCACGGTCAACGGCGGTGCGCAACAGCGAGATCATCTGCTGTTTGTCTGGCGGTGTGCCGTATGAAAAACTCATCCCCATGCAGCCGAGCCCGAGGGCAGAAACTTCTAGCCCACTGTTTCCCAATTTTCGTTTTTGCATTATTTCCTTCTGCACGCGTTACGCCGGTTGCTCAGATTTGAGAGTAGCCATGTCAATAGAGAATCGGTATTTCACATCCGCCTTGAGCAATCTCTCGTAGGCTTCGTTGACCTTCTGAATTGGGATGATTTCTACATCAGCGGTAATGTTGTGCTTGCCGCAAAAATCGAGCATCTCCTGCGTCTCGGCGATACCCCCAATAAGCGAGCCTGAAATACTGCGCCGTCCGAACAGCAAGCTGAAGGCGGAAACGGCGAAAGGTTTCTCCGGCGCACCGACGAGAGTAATGTTACCGTCGCGTCCCAGCAGGTTGACGTAGGCGTTAACATCGTGATCAGCAGAGACGGTGTCGAGGATGAAGTCGAAGCTGCCTGCGTGCTCTTTCATCTCTTCGGCATTGCGGGAAATGACGACTTCGTTGGCTCCCAGACGCAACGCGTCTGCCGCCTTGTTGGGCGAGGTGGAAAAAACAACCACATGGGCGCCGAACGCACGGGCGAACTTGACCCCCATGTGTCCCAGTCCGCCGAGGCCGACTATGCCAACTTTCTTGCCCTTGATATCGCCCCAGTGACGCATGGGCGAGTAAGTTGTGATCCCGGCACAGAGCAGCGGCGCAACGCCAGCCAGATTCAGGTTGGTGGGGACGTGCAGAACGAAACGCTCATCAACGACGATGCTTTCGGAATATCCGCCGTAGGTAACACCCCCGAGGTGTTTATCTGGGGCGTTGAATGTCATCGTCTGGTTTGGGCAAAACTGCTCAAGGTTATCTTGGCAATTGGGGCAGGTGTGATCCGAATCGACCAGGCAGCCAACACCAGCCAGATCGCCCGGCTTGAACTGGGTGACGGCAGAGCCGACCTTGGTGACACGTCCAACAATTTCGTGGCCTGGAACAATCGGGTAGACCGTCGGCATGATGCTGCTCCACTCGTCACGCACTGAGTGGAGGTCAGAGTGGCAAATTCCGCAAAATAGGATCTCGATTTGCACGTCGCGTTCTGTTGTATCGCGACGCAAGATTTGGGTAGAAGTCAGCGGCGATATAGCACTGGCAGCGGAGTAGGCTTTGGCTTTGTACATGGTTATAAGCTCCTGTTTGGTTTGAATCTATGGGGTTTCGCTTCAGTACTGCGTCATTCTTGCTGTTGTACCTCTGTGACTATTTCCAACCAGTTCACGTCACCTTGTTTACACCCAGACTGCTGTGGACTTCCAGGCCTGGCGTCGTGGCCAGCTTGACGACCAGATCGGCCACGCTCTTGCGAGACACCGATTCGTTCGCAGCCTTGAATGGCTCGCCTTTCTGTGTGGTCTCGTAGGCGATCTCGTCCCGGTCGTTCAGCCAGGCGGGCCTCAGGATAGTGTAGTCGAGATCCGAGGCTTCAATTATGGCGGACGACTTACGGTAGGGGTCCAAAATGCTGCCATGCCGCTTGCCTGGAATTTCGTTGTAGATGCCCATGGAACTGATGATGATCAGGCGCCTGAGTCCGGCGGCTTTCATGGCCTGGACGATATTCCTGGCCATTTGCTCCAGTTCTCCAGCCAAGTTGGCATACACCACATCCTGGCCGACCATGGCTGCTTCCAGCGCCTTCCTGTCCATGACATCACCCTCGATCACTTGCACCCGATCCGATGGCAGCACCTTCAATTTCTTCGCGCGCCGCAGAAACAGCGTCAGGTGAACATTGGGATGCTTCAGGAACAGGTCGGCGGCCACGCGGGCGACCTGACCGTTTGCGCCCAGTATCAAAACTTTATTCATAAAATGTCACCTTGGTGTGTGCCTATACGAAGCTCTACTGAGCTGTCGATCGAGGCAGGGGGGCATCCCGTGACCGCCAATCGAACTTGTTCCCAGTTTGGCCCCGATATCGCTCATTGCGAGGACGGGCTCAGACGACCGCGCTCCCTGCACGTGGATTGCCGCAAAGCCATCTTCTATTTCCTTGACGTCGGCGGCGGTGAGCTCGATCTCGAGCGCGCCGAGATTCTCTTTCAGATGATTCAGCTTGGTCGTTCCCGGAATGGGAACGATGAACGGCTTGCGGGCGAGCAGCCACGCCAATGCGACCTGTCCGGATGTTGCTCCCTTGCGCAAGCCCACGCGCTGCAGCATCTCGACCACGGGACGGTTCGCTGCGATCGCCTCCGGGGTGAATCGAGGGAATCCAGCTCGTAGATCCGCGGTGGGATGGAAGGTCGTCGTTGGAACGATCTTTCCGGTCAGATAGCCCATGCCGAGCGGGCTCCACGGTACGAAGCCGATGCCGAGCTCTTCGCAGGTCGGGAGTACTTCGGGTTCCGGATCGCGCGTCCAGATGGAGTATTCGCTCTGGACCGCTGTTACTGGCTGCACCGCGTGTGCGCGGCGAATGGTAGCTGCGCCCGCTTCGGAGAGGCCGAAGTGCCCGATCTTTTCCTCTTTGATTAATTGCTGCACTGTACCGGCGACATCCTCGATTGGTACGTTCGGGTCGACGCGGTGCTGATAGTAGAGTTCGATACGGTCCGTCTTCAGCCGACGGAGCGAGGCTTCAGTCACTTGCCTGATGTGTTCCGGTCGGCTGTTGAGTCCCCGGCGTTCGCCGGACGGTGTGACGTCGAACCCAAATTTGCTCGCAATGACCACTTGGTCGCGGAACGGAGCAAGCGCTTCACCAACGATCTCCTCGCTGAGAAATGGGCCGTAGACCTCGGCGGTATCGAAGAAGGTCACGCCGCTATCATACGCCGCCCGGATTAATCTGATTGCATCTTTCCTGTCTATTGGCGGACCATAAGCCCATGCAATGTTCATGCAGCCAAGCCCAATCGTCGAGACTTCCAGCTTGCCGCCGAGCTTGCGGCGGGCGCTCACCAAAGGTTGTTTTGCCGAAGCGCCAAAGGCGATGTTAGGGAACGTCGACGCAGCCGCCAAAGCCAGTCCTGTAGCAATGAATTCGCGGCGCTCAGATCTAAAAATGCCGCTCTCTTCGCCTAGATTGTTAGGTACTTTACGCATATGAATTTCCCTTTTCCTATTTCTTAGTGAGTAACTAGGAGCGACTTAAGCTGTCTTTCACGGTAGAAAGCCCTTGTTCCGATGCAGTTAATCTTACGCAGTCCAGATGGATTTGATTAGATGGTAGAATCAGCATGGACTCATGAATTTAATTCATCAATGGCACGCGAAAATTTCAATGATCTGCTGGCCTTTCTAGCGGTTGCACGTGAAAGGAGCTTTACTAAAGCGGCTGCGCAGCTCGGGGTGTCCCAATCTGCGTTGAGCCACACAATCAGTGGGCTGGAAGCAAGGCTAGGGCTTCGCCTTTTGGCCCGGACCACACGTAGCGTCTCCCCCACCGAAGCAGGCGAACGCCTGCTCCTGACGGTGGGCCCCAGAATTGAGGACATCGAAGCTGAACTGGCGGCTCTCAGCACGCTTCGGGACAAACCAGCAGGCACCATTCGAATTTCGAGTGCCGAGCACGCAGTCGACTCAATCTTATGGCCAAAATTGATTAAATTCATGCAGGAATTCCCTGACATCAAAATTGATCTCAATATTGACTATGCCCTAACCGACATCGTGGCGCAGCGCTATGACATCGGCGTACGTCTCGGCGATGCTGTCGCAAAGGACATGATCGCAGTGCGCATCGCACCTGACATGCGCATGAGTGTCGTGGGGTCTCCTGCCTATTTCTCAACACGAACGCCGCCAAAGATGCCTCAAGATTTGACTGCGCACAATTGCATCAATCTGCGGCTGCCAACCTATGGGGGACTGCTCCCGTGGGAATTCGAAAAAGATGGCCAAGAGCATGACATTCGCGTTGTCGGGCAGTTTATCTCCAACATTGGCACCCACATCCTCAGGACGGCATTGACCGGATTCGGATTGGCCTATCTGCCTGAAGACATGGTGCAGGAACATCTCACCGAAGGACGCCTAATGCGGACGCTTGAAGACTGGTGCCCGATCTTCCCTGGCTACCATCTGTATTACCCGAGTCGACGCCAACCTTCGCCAGCATTCACATTACTGGTCGACGCACTGCGATACCGCCCTGATGGTGAAGTCTGACACCCTGATAAGCTAAAAAAGCCACCCAGTTGCCTGGAGTGGCTTTTTGCTGCCTTATTCGTTGTGGTTAACTACACCATATCACCGAAGAAGGGCTTTTTGTCATACAAGCGAGCTTGCCTTATTTTTCCTGATAAAGATCATTATCCTTATCTTGCAGGAATATCTGGGAATACTTTTTCTTGTCCGCAGAGTCAAATTGCTCTTCCGCCCAAGTGCGGCAGGCATCGCAGCAATAACGAGGAATCTGCACGGCAAAAATCTGCCCTCTTCTTCCGGTATCAGCGCGTGAATCGATGGTGACTGCGCCACCGCAGTCAGAGCAGGTACGGACCGTTTCAGTCTGCATTTCACGAATCCCAGCCGTATCGTAGAAGATCTGGTTGGTGCGCGTATGGAATGCTTTCTTCGGATAAACCTGATCGCGCAGCGCTTCACGGTTGTTCCATTGCTGGAACGTTATTTCCTTCAGTTTTTTCAGGTAACTGGTGATGTGCGCCGGTTGTATCTGGTCTTCTGCATCGTAATCCGGTTCGCGAATTTGGGAATAATCCATACCCGCCATCGCCAGAATGATGCCGGTGTTGATGTAAGGCAGCGCACTTTCGATCGAATAGCCGCCTTCCAGGACTGCAATATCCGGTTTGAGCGTGTCGTTCAGAATCGCGTAGCCTTGCGCTGTGAACTTCATGTTCGTGATCGGATCGGAATAGTGGTTGTCCTGACCGGCAGAATTGATGATCAAATCCGGCTTGAACTCATTCAAGATCGGCATGACGATATCGTTCAGAACGTACAGAAAACCCTCTTCGCAGGTTCCGGGAGGCATAGGCAAGTTGATCGTTGTGCCAAACGCGTTCGGGCCGCCCATTTCATCCGGGAAGCCAGAGCCAGGGTAGAGCGTGCGACCATCCTGATGCATAGAGATGAACAGGGTATTCGGGTCGTGCCAGAAAATATCCTGGCTGCCGTCGCCGTGATGGCAGTCGGTGTCGACGATCGCAATGCGCTTCACGCCGTATTTTTGGCGGATGTACTCAACCATGATGGCTTCCATGTTGAGCGTACAGAAGCCCCGTGTGCCATGTACGACACGCATCGAGTGATGCCCGCATGGACGAACCAGCGCAAAAGCGTTGTCCACTTCTTTCTGCATTACCTTGTCAGCCGCAGTCAAAGTGCCGCCGACCGCAATCAGATGCGACGCATGCACGATTTCATCAATGCCCGGTACGCAAAAATGCACGCGCTGGATGTCCTCAGCCGTTGCTAGATCGGGTTTAAATTCCTTGATGTTGTCGAAATCCAGCAGCCCTTCTTCATTTACCTGATCCTGGGTGTAGAGCAGACGCTCTTCACGTTCAGGATGGGTAGGCGAAATCGCGTAGTCGAATGCTGGGAAAAATATCAGTCCGGTTTTCTTTTTCACGGATGCCCTCTCTTACTGTGATACATGTTTGGTCAATCCAGGCTTGATCTGCAATCTGACCCGGAAGTTTTTGCCGGTAGTTGCGGAATCGCGGATGACATTGAATGTTTGGCAATCCGCCACTTCAATTTCCAGATCGGCTTCCTGCGCGCCCGCCACTCTGGCGATTTGCTCCAGCCTTTCCTTACCGACGGCGATGAGATCGTCCAGTTTGAAGTTTTGCGGAATTTTTGACTGCAAGCCTTCTTCAGCAATCGTCAAAACGCGTTCTTCCGTATCCGCCATCAGGTTCAATTCCACCGTGGTTCTAGCCATGGCTGCGCCGCTGGCATTGATCACATCCGAATTTTCTGGGACTATTGCGGGCATGCTCAGCAATTCGCCGACTTGCTTGGCAAGGTAGGGCGCCGGCCCACCGACTACGATAATTTCTTGAGGGGCAATTTTTTTACCCTCAAGCAATTCATGGATCGTGTAAACCGGTTTGCTGTTGACCTCCTGGATCATGCTACGCACTTTGGCGGCAATGGTTTCGCAGGCCTGATCCATGATCGCCCGTGCAACCTCACTTGGCGTTTGCCCCATTTCTGTTGCAATCGACTCCATCGCTTTTGCTGCTTTGCCCTTGTGGCCGATGTCGGCCAGCCCGAGGAAAATCATCGCATCGGTTGGCGTCGGTACCGGGCCGTCGAAACCCATGGCCGAACCTTTCCGTTCTGGTCCGATGACAATCCGATTGTCGACCACTCTGACATGGCTGTCGCCGCCAAGTGCGATCGAGTGTGTCAGCAATCCTCTGATCAAGGTTTTGTGTTCTTCAATTTGTACGCCCTTAGGTTCGAGCAGGGGCGCGCCATCGGCAAACAGTGCGATATCCGTGGTGGTGCCGCCCACGTCGATCGAAACGGAATCCTTGTCTGACGAGACAAACGGCAGGACGCCCATTATGGTCGCAGCTGGGCCGGAGAGAATGGTCTGTACCGGATAGTTTCTGGATTGTTCAACGTCGATGGTGCCGCCGTCTGCTTTGAGAATGTAGAGCGGAACATTTACCCCCAGCTCCTGCATATAGGCGGATAGCTGGTCAACCAGATCGCTATGAAGGCTCCATATGGCTTCGTTCAGATAAGCGGTTGAAATCCGGCGCGGAAAATTGAGCGCGCCCGAGAGCTGATGTCCAACTGTGACATGTTTCGCCTGACCGTTGAGCAAGGTTTGAACCTTCAGTTCGTGTATCGGGCTACGCGTCGAGAATTTCCCGACCACGCCGATATGCTCAATGCCTTTATCTGCAAACTGCTTCTTCAGCGCATTGATTTCATCTTCGTCGATCTCTTCAGCTTCCATGCCACGATGGTTCATGTAGCCGGAGACAAAGGTGGTTCGGTCGCTCAAGGGTAAATCCTGATGCGAAACGCCAGGCCCGCTCATCACAATCATGCCAACCGGGTCCAGCTTATTTTGCGCGACCGCATTGGTGGAAATGGTCGTGCTGAGAACGATGCGCCGCAATTTCTTGATGTCGGCTGGTTCTGCAACAGATTGGGTGGCAAGCAATACGGACTTGAGGATGTCACTCTTGTCTGTCATTACTTTCGATTTGCGGATAATTTTTCGGTTCTGCATCAAAACAGAGTCGGTATGGGTTCCGCCCACATCAATTCCAAGGATCATGCTTTCCTTCCTTGAGCAAAGGCGTCAATAAATAGAAAAGGGGATAGGGGCATCGCGACAAATTTGAGATTGGATATTTCATTTTGTTCAGCCAGGGCCGCAAAAGCGAGCCTGAATTAGAAAACCGTGCCCCATAACTGATGCTGCCAGAGGAGTTTTTCTGATCTTCCGGTCAGCATATTAAGTTACATCAGACTGAAATAAAACTTGCTTGTGCATCCAGTCACTCAATATTATAAAGCGGCAAGTGCCGATTACCCCATTATTTTTTGCGGCGCTTCTTGTCAATGCGCTACTCAACGAGCATGCAGGAAATAAGCCGCAAGCTTGAATTAAAAGTCGCCAAATAGGAATTAATTTTGCAAAGGGCTACATCAGAAAATGCCGGAAACGGCGTAAGAGGCTGATATTCATGTACAATCTGTGCAGAAAGCAAAGCCTTACGCAGCCCAAGCCCGATTTTGTGCTGATGCCGTAAGTCGACAATCGATGTTCGACCCCATTCGTGGGCAGTGTGAACCGGTCCTGCTTCTGTACCAAAACGGCGTTCCTGCCAGCCAGCATCACTTTCACGGTGGAGAATGCGACTTCAACGATACTTGAGCAACTTTTCACGCGCAAGTAGTTGATTGTATCCCTGCAAACCATTGCAATATACGGATAGTAATAGTTTTACATGAATATTCTTGAGGCAAAAAAAGTCCTCGAAGCTGCGTTGCTGTGCGCTCATGAGCCCTTGTCCATCAATGGCATGAAAGCGCTTTTTTCCGAAAATGGGGATAGCGACAGCATTTTCAGTACGGACGAGATCAAGCAGATGCTTGATGAGTTGCGCAATGACTGGCTGGACAGGGGTGTGGAAGTGGTCAGCATCTCGACCGGTTGGCGATTCCAGAGCCGTCCCGAGATGAAGAAATATCTCGACCGCCTGAACCCGGAAAAGCCGCCAAAGTACTCGCGCGCTGCGCTGGAAACGCTGGCTATCATTGCCTATCGCCAGCCGGTAACGCGTGGTGACATTGAAGATATTCGCGGCATCGTGGTCAGCTCGCAAATCATCCGTATGCTGGAAGAGCGCGGCTGGATCGAAACTGTCGGGCATCGCGATGTGCCGGGCCGGCCATCCTTGTTGGCCACAACACGACAATTTCTCGATGACCTTGGCTTGACCTCGATGCAGCAATTGCCGCCGCTGTTGCAACTAGGACAGGATATGGAATCAGATGCAGCATTGCTGGATACGCGGGCCTTCGAAGCCCATCTGCCAGAAGATATTAACCAGTCAGCCATTGAGTTTTCAGAAGTGACTGATACAGGCGACGTGGCAATTTCAGTTGCGATTGAATCATCAGTTGCAACCACCGAACATAGCGATGATGCACCGTCGGATACCTCGACAGACGCAGCGCCGCAGTCTTAAACCGAACATAACAAATAATGGATTCGAACACTATGCATGATGCGACAAGCAAGGAAGCGCCAGAAAACGGTAATAATGAAGTGTCGGTAGCGACTGTCGAAGGGCAAGCTGGCGCTGCGTCCAAACCGCGCGTACCTCGTTCGCCACGGAATCGCCGCCCACCGCGTGATGCAACATCAGGCAATGCCGAGAGTGCAAATGCCAATCAAGCTGCAGCGCCGACCGAGGGTGGAGAAAATGCCCCTACAGAAAAGCGGCAAGAGCGCGGCGCGCGCACTGGCAATCCCCAGCTCAACAAAGGCAAGCCTGGTTACCAGCCAGGCAAGCCGCGCCAACAAAAGCCCCAAGGCAACCAAAAAGTTGCACACGATAACGACATTTTCTCTTTCGTCACCTCCGAGGCTTACGACAAGCCGGTTGATGACACCAAGCCGGATGGAAATGGACCTCGCCACAAAAACAGCAAGACACGCCGCGACCTGACATCGGATGATGATGCGCCCAAGCTGCACAAGGTACTGGCTGAGGCGGGTCTCGGTTCACGTCGCGACATGGAAGAATTGATTGTCGCTGGGCGGGTATCCGTCAATGGCGAGCCAGCGCACATCGGTCAACGCATCTTGCCTACCGATCAGGTACGCATCAATGGCAAGTTGATGCAGCGCAAGGTTACTTCGCGCCCTCCGCGTGTACTCGCTTATCACAAGCCGTCAGGTGAAATTGTCAGCATGGACGATCCAGAAGGTCGCCCATCAGTCTTTGACCGGCTGCCAACGATGAAAGTCGGCAAGTGGCTTGCAGTCGGGCGTCTCGACTTCAATACAGAAGGTTTGCTGCTATTTACGACCTCTGGCGATCTCGCCAACCGTTTGATGCATCCGCGCTACAACATTGAGCGTGAATACGCAGTGCGTACCTTAGGTGAACTCGAGGAAGGCATGCGGCAGAAACTGCTCAGTGGCGTCGAACTGGAAGATGGCGTTGGCCAATTCACCAAGATCGCCGATGGCGGTGGTGAAGGTGTCAACAAATGGTATCGCGTCACGATTGGTGAAGGCCGCAACCGTGAAGTACGACGCATGTTTGAAGCGATTGGCTTGACCGTGTCGCGCCTGATCCGTACCCGCTATGGCGTGATGACGCTACCGCAGGGGCTTAAACGGGGTCGTTGGGAAGAGCTTGAAGAAAATGCAGTGCGCGATTTGCTCAGGATCAGCGGGCTGGAAAAGATCGCTGACAAGAGTCAAGGCAAAGACAGCAAGGGTAGCGGCATGGGGCGCAGGCAGGGCGGCGATTCATTTGGCAATTCTTCGCGCGAGTCAGGCAATCGCAGTCAGGGGCAGGGACAAGGACAGGCTCAAAAAAGCCCGCCGCGCAGCCGCCAACCTGATCCGCTGCAAACCACTTTTGGTTATCCCGGCATGAACAACCCACGCTCCAGCTCCGGTAGTCGCGGACAAGCACGTACCGGACAGGCCGGGCAGCAGCGCTCGGGTGGCTTGAGTCAATCTGGACAGCCGCGGCAACAGCGCTCTGGTAATGCTGGGCCGAGTGGGTCAACCGGACAGCGTCGACGTCCAAAGTAATGTCAATTTCAAGTAAAAAAGCCGCGTAAATCGCGGCTTTTTTGTTATCGCGCCAATCTGTGATCGGCAGCACTAATAACGCGTCGCGTTATTAGTTGTCATAAAAACGGGCGTTTTGGCGCTTTTGGCGGCTCCCCAAGCACAAAAAGTGCCAAAAATTCACCGTTTTTTCTCAATTTTTGGCGCGGTATATGCCTTAATCTGGCGGAGAGCATATAACACGAGCGGGAGCTTTAATACAGGGTGGTGTATATGCCTATCTGCGATGGTCGCTTGCCAAGCAGATGCTGCGCTGACAAAGCGCTGATGATGTGCAAGTCGCTTCCGTTGCTGCCGCGAAGTATAATCATTGCTTCCGGCTATTTCACTCTTTGAAGACTTCATTTTTGCCTGATCCCTTGGGTCAGCCCTAGCTACCCACCATGGATTTTCAGTTTTCTCAAATTGCAATTAATTTAGGCTTGGGTGCGGCTTTAGGCTATGTGAGTGGCATGCTGGGCATAGGTGGTGGTTTGCTGGCAATCCCGTTGCTGGCACTGGGCTTCGGCATGGACCAGCCAGTCGCACAGGGTACGGCGCTCGCGATAATGACACCGAACATGATTATTGGCTTTTGGCGCTATCGCCAACGCAATCCGATTACGCTAGGAATGGCCGCTGCACTGGGTATTGGTTCGATGGTGGCTAGTTATTTTGCGGCCATTGTTGCGACTGATATTTCAACTGACATCTTGCGTGTACTAGTCGCTTTATTCATGATCGGACTTTCCGTGCAGATGATCTGGCGCAGTTTTTCACATCGACATATCGAGCATAAACGTAAACCTGCGCCACTCTGGCTATTGCCCTTAGTAGGCTGCATAGGCGGTGTGTGCGCCGGATTTTTCACCATCGGCGGCGGCATTATTACTGTGCCGATATTGACGGCATTTTTTGGGCTGGCACAAACTGGGGCGCAGGGCTTGGCGCTGGCAATGCTGGCGCCAGGCTCGCTGGTTGCGCTAGTGACGTATGACCATCTCGGCCTGGTTGACTGGATGGTGGCAATCCCGATGTCGATTGGCAGCCTTTTGACTATTTCGCATGGCGTGGTGCTGGCACACAAGTTGCCAGAGCGGCGGTTGCGCTGTGCCTTTGCGTTAATGTTGTTTGTGAGCGCCACTATGATGCTTTTCAAATAACGCTTTGCTCGCCAAGGCTTAATTTTTCGGGTATTCTGGATCAGTTTTGCGCGCTTAAATGAACGGCAAAAATTAATCAGAGACACCAAATATTAATCGGGAAGAACAGTGGAAAATACCGCCGCAGCTAACAATAAAAATTCTGGCAATTGGTTCAAGAAATTGCTTGAAATCACAGTGGGTCCTGTCCCTGTTTTGGTCTACATCCCCATCGCAATAGTGATTCTTGCGGCAGCATATACCAAGAAATTGCCTATCGACATGATTGGCGGTTTCGCCTGCATCATGATCATGGGTTTCCTGTTCGGTGACATTGGCGGAAAAATTCCTGTTCTGAAGAACATCGGTGGCCCTGCAATTCTTTCGCTCTTCATTCCTTCGGCAATGCTTGGTTACGGCGTGCTGGACCCGGAAATGAACAAGGCAATCACCGCCATCATGAAGACGTCCAACTTCCTGTACTTCTACATTGCCTGCCTAGTGGCGGGTAGTATCTTGGGCATGAATCGTCGGGTTTTAATCCAGGGTTTTTTGCGTATGTTTGTCCCGCTTGCTGTTGGTACTGTGACGGCTGTCGCAGCCGGCATTTCGATTGGCATGCTGTTTGGACACGACCCGCAAGAGACCTTTTTCTTTATCATCATCCCAATCATGGGTGGCGGTATCGGCGAGGGGGTGCTTCCAACCTCCATTGCCTACGCTGAAATTCTTGGCAAATCGCAGCCTGAAATGATTGCTAGGCTAGTTCCAGCCGCGCTGATTGGCAATGTGGTCGCCATTGTTGCAGCAGGTTTGCTTAAACGCATAGGTGAAAAATATCCACGGTTCTGCGGCAATGGTCTGCTGGTCAAGGGTGGTGACGATGCGGAACTGCTCAAGTCGCAGAATGAGTTGGCCGAGAAGCCGCTGGATCTACGCCTTATGGGCGCGGGCATGTTGATTGCCTGTACATTTTTCATCGCCGGCGGTTTTCTGGCTCCCTACACCGGCATCCCTGGTCCGATCCTGATGATCCTTATTGGTGCTATTTTAAAGGCAGTCAACCTGATGCCAAGCAAGATGGAGCAAGGCGCATACCAAATGTACCGTTTTATCGCGACCAACCTGACCTTCCCGCTGATGGTCGGCCTAGGCGTTTTGTATATGCCGTGGAACAAATTGGTTGAGGCTTTCACTTTCTCTTACTTCGTCATTTGCTCTGTCACTGTCCTCGCGATGATTGCATCTGGCTGGTTTGTCGGTCTGATGATGAACATGTATCCAGTAGAAACGGCAATTGTGAATGCTTGCCATAGCGGCTTGGGTGGAACGGGTGATGTCGCAATTCTGTCGGCGGCGGATCGTATGGAAATGATGCCATTTGCACAGATATCGACGCGTATTGGTGGTGCCGGCATGGTGGTGATGGCGGTGTTCCTGTTGAAGGCCATGACCTGATAAGATTTCGCTGTTATCCTTGATTATTTGAACTACCAAAGAGATTTATACAATGAATACCTCTGCAAAACCAAGCAATCCTGGCAAATTGACACTGACTCAGCGTGGCCAGCAGTTGCTGGAAAACCCGCTGCTAAATAAGGGAACTGCTTTCACTAATGCTGAGCGTGATGCGTTCGGCTTGCATGGCTTGTTGCCTGATCATGTTGATACTCTGGATCAGCAGGTTGCCCGGTCGATTGAGCGCGTGCGTGCTTGCGCTAACAATCTGGACCGAAATATTTATCTGCGCAACTTGCAGGATACAAACGAGGTTTTGTACTACGCGCTGATCACCCAGCACTTGGTCGAGATTCTGCCGCTGATTTATACCCCGACCGTGGGCGCAGCCTGTCAGCAGTTCAGTCATTTGTTCAACCGCGCGCGTGGTTTGTTCATTTCGATTGAACAAAAGGACAAGATCGAGCAAATTTTGGCTAATCCGCGTTTCGATAACGTCGAATGCATTGTTGTCACTGACGGCGAGCGTATTCTCGGCCTCGGCGACCAAGGCGCTGGCGGCATGGGCATTCCAATTGGCAAGCTTTCGATCTACGCTGGTTGTGGCGGCATCCACCCAGCCAACAGCCTGCCGATTACGCTGGACGTCGGCACCAACAACCAGGAGCGCCTGGATGACCCGTTGTATATCGGTACACGCCATGCACGTGTGCGCGGCAAGGAATATGACGCTTTCGTTGAAGCTTTTGTGCAGGCAGTAATGAAGCGCTGGCCGAACATCATGTTGCAATGGGAAGATTTCGGCAAGATGAATGCGAATCGCTTGCTTGAAACCTACCGCGATCGTCTTTGCACTTTCAACGATGATATTCAAGGCACGGCAGTGGTTGCGATTGGTACCTTGCTGGCTGCGATTAGTGTCACTGGCGTATCTCTGAAAGATCAGCGCGTCGTTTTGATGGGCGGCGGACAAGCTGGCTGCGGTATCGCAGCCTTGATGGCGGCAGCAATGATGAGCGAAGGTCTGTCGCGTGAAGAAGCCTACAAGCGCTTCTACATCATCGACATCAACGGTTTGATCAAGGAAGATACGCCTGATCTGGAAGATTTTCAGAGTGTATTCCGTCGCAGCGCAGCAGAGTTGGGCAGCTGGAAAGTGGATCAAGCTGGCGGCAATATCAGCCTGATGGACACGGTGCGTAATGTTGCTCCGACTGTGCTGATTGGCGTTTCCGCACAAGGCGGCGCTTTCACCGAGAAAATCATTCGTGAAATGGCAAGCAAGATTGATCGTCCGATTGTTTGCCCACTGTCAAATCCGACCGAGAAGGTTGAGGCGATGCCAGCAGATATCGTGCGCTGGACCAACGGCCGTGCGGTGATTGGTACTGGCAGCCCGTTTGCACCGATTGAATTTGAAGGCAAGTCTTATCGGATTGCGCAGATCAACAACTCCTACGTTTTCCCTGGTATGGGTCTGGGTGCGATTGCGGTCAAGGCAAGGCGTGTGACCGATGGCATGTTCATCGCAACTGCCAAGGCGTTGGCAGCGATGTCGCCTGAGTTGAAAACGCCTGGTGCTGGCTTGTTGCCTCCGATTGCCGACATGCGTGATATTTCGTATAAGTTGGCAGTGGCGCTTGCCAAACAAGCGCGTGATGAAGGCCTGACGGAAAAACTGACTGACGCAGAGATTGAAAAGCTGGTTCAGGACAAGATGTGGGTACCGACGTATCCGGAATATGTAGCCGGATAACAGATAGTAATGAAAAAAAACGGCGCAGATTTGAACTGACCCCATTAAGTTGGACGGTTGATCGGCTAGGCTGCCAAGGGTTGGGTTCTGTATTGCACAGGACTCAGCCCTTTTAGTTTCATCTTGATGCGGTCGTGATTATAGTAGTGAATGTATTG
>Ga0209123_1001665_pt1 | contig 21078 bp, 18 predicted proteins | sample BarGraIncu00431A_FD_184500 | JGI IMG/M metagenome (GOLD analysis project Ga0209123, IMG submission 184500) | Arctic peat soil microbial communities from Barrow, Alaska, USA - Barrow Graham LP Incubations 004-31A (SPAdes) (version 2) | ecosystem: Environmental > Terrestrial > Soil > Wetlands >... | reverse complement strand
CCCACGAGGTCTGAATCGGTCCTTTCGGACATTTTCCGTCGAGTATCACTTGAACCCCCTAAAGTTTCAATAAGCCAGCTAAAATCACGGCAGGAATGGAGATGTAGGCAAGCATCAGGAAAGCAGCGATGACTTTTCCGCCGATGCCGAAGTAGGGCTCAGTCTTATCGTTGTTCCAGCCCATGGTCTGCAGAAAGCTCGGGATGCCGTGGGAGAGGTGCAGAAACAGCATCACCATGGCGGCGAAGTAGAGCACCGCGATGAGGGCGTTGGAGAAGCTGGTCACGACCATCTTGTAGACGTCTACGACGGGCACGCCGTCGGTCCAGGCGACGTCCGGGGTCACCTTGACGGTGAACTGCAAAAGGTGATAGACCACGAAGGCGGCGATCAAAAGACCGGTCCAGATCATGTTCTCGGAGGCGAAGCTTGCCTTCAACTGGCGCTTGACGGCATAAACGGTCGGGTTGGCGGCCTTATTTTCCAGGGTCAGCATCACGCCGTAGCAGATGTGCACCGAGACGATGACGAGCATGGCGGCGCGGAAAGCCCAGACGACCGGCGGCAGGCTGTGCAGGTGCTCGGCATAGGCATTGATCCAGCCGAAGTAGATGGTCGAGTTGCCGGCCAGGTGGATGAGGATGAAGATGATCAGGAGCTGGCCCGATATCGACATCAGGATCTTTCTTCCCACGGAGCTGTTGAGTAGTCGCATGTTTTTTTATCCCTTTGCACGTTTTTTCGAGAATCAGTTGGGGTAGTGTCTGACTGGGCGTAACGACCGTCGAGGCTTTTCGCCCCCCAAGTACTTACCCGACCAAGGCAGTACTTGCGGTTGCAGCTCAGAGGAAAGGGGGTGCGCGCCACGGGCTCAATGCCTGCATTTCATCTCTCCTTTTTTATAAGTGATAAGTACCTGCAAGCCGTCGCGAGATAGAGCACATAAATTGGAGGTTTTACAGGCGCATATTAAATGCCGTTATACCAAAATGCAACTGTTTTTTGTATACAGCATACAATTAATGTTGCAGCGCACCCTCGAATCCGGCCCGTTCGGTAACCCTGTTATGTAATCGCGGGCACGCGTTGCTGTTGCTTTTTAGGCGGCGCTCTGCTAATTAAGAAGGGTCGTCCGGAAAAAACCGCCGGACGCCACCAAAATCCCAAACAATCGGAAGGTTCATGATATTCAAACTGCTTAAGAAAGACCGCAATTCCCAGGCACGCCGCGGCACCGTCACCACTCCGCACGGCGAGATCCAGACTCCCATATTCATGCCCGTGGCGACCCACGCCGCGATGAAGGCCATGACCCCGGCACAGGTGAAGGAAACCGGCGCCCAGATCATCCTTTCCAATACCTATCATCTGCACCTGCATCCGGGCGAGGGGCTGGTGCAAAAGGCGGGCGGCCTGCACAGGTTCATGGGGTGGGATGGCCCGATCCTGACCGACTCCGGCGGGTTCCAGGTCTTCTCGCTCCCCAACAAGCGGATCACCGAGGAAGGTGCCTTTTTCCGCCACGAGGACACCGGCGAGGAGGTTTTCCTTGACCCGGCCAAGGCGGTCGGCATCCAGGAAGCGCTCGGCGCCGACATCATCATGAACTTCGACGAGTGCATTCCGTATCCCTGCGACAAGGGATACGCCGAGCGCTCCACCGAGAAGACCATCCGCTGGGCCAAGGAGTGCAAGGACGCCCAGACCAGAAAGGACCAGCTCCTTTTCGGAATCGTGCAGGGAAGCGTGTACGAGGACCTCAGAAAGCGCTGCGCCCAGGCCCTGGTGAAGATGGATTTCCCGGGCTACGCCATCGGCGGAGTTTCGGTCGGCGAGGGGCTCGACCTGTTGAAGCAGGTCGTCGGCTACACGACCCCCTACCTGCCCGAGGACAAGCCGCGCTACCTGATGGGCGTGGGGCTTCCCGAGGACATCCTGGAAAGCGTGGAGCGCGGCATCGACATGTTCGACTGCGTGATTCCGACCCGCTATGCCAGGAGCGCTACCCTTTTCACCAACCGCGGCCGGATCAGGCTCACCAACAAGAACTTCCGGCGCGACTTTTACCCGATAGAGCCCAACTGCACCTGCTACACCTGCCGGAACTTCACCCGGGCCTACATGCACCACCTGTTCACCTCCAATGAGGTGCTCTCGGCGATCCTTGCCAGCATCCACAACGTGCATTTCTACCTGAACATGATGGCGGAGATCAGGCTTTCCATCGAAGAGGACCGCTTCCCGACTTACAAGCAGGAATTTCTTGCTTCGTATATGAAGAAATAGGAGGTGCTCTGCGGTTGGCTCAAAGTGAAGGGCGTGAAGGACTTATAGGACCCAAAGGACTTGAAGGACTGAAGGAATTGAAGACTTAAAGGACTTACTGGGCCCGTAGGAGCGTCTTTCGGGACGCGGAATCTGCTGCTATTACAATGAAATGCTATGCTCAGGGGGAAACCAATGAAACAGCACCTGCAGAGAGTCATCATCGTCCTTGCACTCGCACTGTCGGCCGCAGCCTGCAGTAAGAGCGAACCCGTGGAGAAGAAAAAGCCCTTTGAGGAACTCCAGCCTCTCAAAGGCACCGTCAAGTGGACCGGCGAGGCAATCTTCATCGAGAGATGCCGGGACTGCCACAAGGTGCACGAAACCGGTGGAGTGGTGGGTCCGGACCTTTCCACCGTCGGGAGCCGGCGCAGCCCGGATTTCATAGAGGGTGTGATACGCGAGCCGTCCAAAACGTATCCCGGCACCGTCATGCCGCCCTACGACACCCTGCCGCGCGAGCAGATAAAGCTCTTGGTGGATTATCTCAGCGGGCTTAAGTAAGCGAAGCGGGCTTTAAGTAGGCGGAGCCGGAACATGCTGTGCAGTTTCTTCGTGAGGAGATAGCGTACCTGACTTACGACAGGGAACTAGATATCGCCTGCGCTGAGACGCATTGCATGCGTCTCCTCATACTTGCCACCCTTTACCAACTCACGCGTTGACGCTGGCAAAAAAACACACAGCTAATCAGACAGACGGGGGAAGGCTGGTTTTAATCAACCGACCTTCCCCCCTTATTTTGGAGGATTGTTTCCCATGACACAGAACAACGAGCAAAGCAAATTCGACCGGCTGGTGGAGATCATGCGCCAACTGCGCGCTCCGGGCGGCTGCCCCTGGGACGCCGAGCAAAGCCACGAATCGCTCAAGCGCTACCTTCTGGAAGAAGCCTACGAGGTCATCGAGGCGATCGACGCCAAGGACCCCGCCCACCTGAAGGAGGAACTCGGCGACCTGCTGCTGCAGCCGGTATTTCATGCGGCTATCGCGGAGGAGCAGGGGCAGTTCACCATGGACGACATCCTCGACGCCATCAACGAAAAGCTGGTGCGCCGCCACCCCCATGTCTTCGGCAACGAAGTCATCGAATCAAGCGAGGCACAGGTCGCCAACTGGGAAAAGATCAAGAAGAATGAAAAGGGAGCCGAAAGAAAGACCGCACTCTCCGGCGTCCCGCCGCACCTGCCGGCACTGATGCAGGCGCAGAAAATCACCGAGAAGGCGGCACGGGTCGGGTTTGACTGGGAGCACACGGACCAGGTGTTTGCCAAGGTTATGGAGGAGTTGCACGAGTTTGAAGAGGCGCTGCTCTCCGGAGACCAGCAGGAGATGGAGTCCGAGCTGGGCGACCTGCTCTTCGCCATCGTGAACCTGGGGCGCTTCCTCTCCATCGATCCCGAGGAAGCGCTCAGGAAAACCATCCGGCGCTTCACCAAGCGCTTTGGTCACGTTGAGGGTACTCTGCACGCCCGCGGTATCGCGATGCAATCCGCCACCCTGGCAGAGATGGACCTGCTCTGGGAAGAGGCCAAAAAGCTAGAAGTAAAGTGATTTAATTAACACTTTTTTGGGGTTGCAGGTTTTCCACATTTACTGTGGACAACCTGTGGATAATTCTACCGGTGTAGGGATAAACCTACACGTTTCAAGCTGTTTCCGCGTTCTGCACACTTTTTATCCACACAGACAAAACCCTGTAATACAAGCACTTTACGACATTGCGGGATTTCACGGCCTGGCTGGCAGCAAAATAAATTAGCTCCGCCCAATTAGACCTGGAAGCAGTGGAAATCCTGTGCATAACAACCCCCGGTTTGCCTTCAGCTGCAGTCGCGCACATTAAGATTATTAGCAGATTTGACAGCTTGAAGCACTCACACCTTTCGCCTCAGGATTTTCCTTTTCAGCATCCCGGAGACCTCCCTGGCCTCCTCGCAGGCGAGCAGGTGCGCCGTCACCAGGAAGATTATTATCCCCACCACTACCGCTGTTCCGAGCACCCCACCCTTGACGAACTTGCCGCCGATGCGGGACCAGTCGCACAACTGCAGGATCCAGTAGACCGATGCCCCCATCGGGACGGAGGCGAGCATCCCCTTCAGGCCCGAGACGGCGATAGCCCTCGCTCCGAACGGACCGATTTTCTTGCGCAGAAACCAGAGCAAAAGCCCCATATTGCCGAGCGCCGAGAGGGAGGAAGCCAGCGCCAGGCCGCCGTGCTTGAGCGGTCCCATCAGGGCGAGGCTGAAGATGAGGTTCAGCACGAAGGCGACGAAGGCGATGATAACCGGCGTCCTGGTGTCCTTCAGGGCATAAAAAGCAGGCACCAGCACGCGCACCAGCGCCACGAAGGCGAGTCCGAGGGAATAGTAGCGCAGCGCCACGCCGCAGTTGCCCGCCTTCGCGTAGTCGAAGGCGCCACCCATGAAGAGAAGCGAGAAGATCGGCGTGGAGCAGAAGATGAGCCCGACCATGGCCGGGACGGTAATAAAGAGGGTGAGCCGTACCCCGTAGGAGAGCGACTCCTTGAGCGCATCCATGTCGCCGAGGGCGGCCTGACGGCTCATCGAGGGAAGGACCGCCTGGGCTACCGAGACCGTGAAGATCCCCTGGGGGAATTCGAAAAGCCGCTGGGCATAGTAGAGGTAGGAAACGCTTCCCTCGGGGAGCAGTGAGGCGAGGATGGAGCCTACGGCGATGTTCAGGTAGTAGACGCCGACCCCGAAGATGGAGGGCCCCATGAGCAGGGCGATCCTGTGCAGGGCCGGATGCCTGAAGTCGAAGTTCGGGCGAAACGGGAACCCCTTTTGGTAGAGCACCGGCAGCTGCAGGGCGAGCTGCAGCACGCCGCCGATCAGCACCCCGACCGCGAGGGAGACGATCGGGACCTGGAACCGGTCGTGGAGCAGGAGCGCGCTGAGTATCATGGAAATGTTCAGGAATACCGTGGAAATGGCCGGCGTGAAGAAGTGGCGCAGGGTGTTGAGGATCCCCATGCAGAGCGCGACCAGGCTCACGAAGAGGATGTAGGGGAACATCAGCCGGTTCAGGAGGATGGTTGTCGAGACCTTCTCGGGATTGGCGCTGAAGCCGGGGAACATCAGGTGCACCAGTTGCGGGGAGAAAACCATGCCGGCGACCGTGATCGCCGCCATCGCCAGGGTGAGCACCGTGAAGCAGGCATTGGCGAGCGCCCGGGCCTCCTCCTTCCCCTTGTTGGTGTACCATTCGGAGAAAGTCGGCACGAACGCGGCAGTCAGCGCCCCCTCCGCGAAGAAGCGGCGCAGCATGTTGGGGATCTGGAAGGCAGCGAAGAAGGCGTCCGTGTAGAGTCCTGCGCCGAAGAGGCGGGAGACCACCATATCGCGCACCATTCCCATGATGCGCGACAGCATGGTGGCGGCACCGAGGACCCCGGCTGCGCGGGCTATGTTTTTCTTTTCGGACATCGGCACCCCTTAAACGGAAACTCACAAGGGGTGACAATTAGCACAGGCGGGGGGAAATTGATAATCTTTTTGGCGAGACAACAGATGAAAACGGACGAAAACGGGCGAACACAAGGTTCGCCCCTACGTTAGAATATTGGCAGGCTGACGATCGGTCATAATAGGCCGGTACAAGTCCCCCCCAATCAGCTCAACGATTGCCGTAGGGGCGAACCTTGTGTTCGCCCTTTTTGCTACCCACCCTTTTGCTACCCACCCTATTTGCCTACAACCCCCTGCGCCTGATCGAGCCTTCTGAAGTACTCCTCGCGGCAAAAGTTCTCCACGTCGACCATGGCGGCGAAGGCCTCGCCGTACCCTTCCCTGCCGAGGGTGAAGACGCCGTGACCGTACACGATCGCACTTCCGGAAGCTCCTATCACTGGGGGAACGCGCTTGGCCAGCCCTCCCGCGCCGATTTCGCCTGCCACAACGGGTGTCCCACCCAAAAGGCGCACGTGCGGACAGTCCTTCCAGCAATCCTTGACGGGACAGTCCCGGGTCTCGCAGAGCATGCTCATGACGACGGAAAATTTCGGATGCCCGTGCAGAATCACGCGGGCGCCGGTCTGCTCAAAGATCTTCCGGTGCGCCAAGAGCTCGCTCGAAGCGGTGATCCCGGTGGTCGATGAGTTGTCGGTTGGCACCGGGTCGATGCATCCCCGCAACTCGTCGAGGCTGGCGGCGGTTTGGGAGATGTAAATCAGCTCCCCCACCCGGGCGGAGATGTTGCCGAAAAAGGAGTCCACCAGTCCCCGCTCGACCGTGTAGCGGCCTACCGTCTCGATCTCGTCAAGTATGCCGGCCTTGGTTTCCGGCAGCACATCATGAAAGGCCAACCCGTCGGCGGAAAGCGCTCTCAGCCACTCCCCGCGAAACGCCTGAAATGCCTCCCGCTCGCCCGGGAGCATAAAGCCGTCGCTCAGAACATCCTGCAGGTATTTCACAAAGGTGGAATGAAAAACAGAGGAGTAGTTGATGAAGGCCTGTTCCACCGTGATGGCGCCGACCGCCACGATCCCCACGCCCTCGACGATGACCCCTTTGCGGTTGCCGAGCAGCCGTGCGATTTCGGCAGCCGGATCCTGCGGCAGGTCCTTTTGACGCAAAAACGGTATGTCGTGCAAAAAGGTGCGGGTTTCGGTGTCCTGGGGGACGATGACCGTGTCCGCCGCGGGCGCACGGGCTACCAGATAGTCGGCAAAGGGGAGCGAGGGGCGAGCGGCGACGATGGCGAGCGCATTGAGACGCTCCAGAGTCGCCCCGGCAAGCCGGGAAAGTTCCGGCGCACCCCAGGTAATCAGGATGTCATCCTGGGCGGCAAACGCGATCGCCTCGGCACAGGCTGAGCGGTCCGCTATCAGTTTGGCGGTATATTTTTCGAGCTGGTCTTTCATTATTATCCTTCTGACAAAGAGGTCGGGGCCAAATGTCACGCGTGGAAAGCATTCTGCCACAAAATAACGCAAAAAACGCAAAAAGATTCCAGCATCATGCCTGCTCACCCCAAGGATGAATGCGGCTCTGACACTAAAATCTATTTTGCATATAGTACTCAGTTGTGCGGAGGGGACTTTCGCGCCTGCCTTTGGTCCATTCCCTCAAGAATCACCTCGTTCTCCTGAGCACGGTGACGCAGTTGGTGACGGCTGAGCCGCCGATATTGAAGGAGATGCCGACTTCCGGGACTTTTCCGGAGAGTGCCGCACCAATGGGCTCACCCATCAGCTGTTTGTAGAGGAGCGCGTGCATGGAAATGCCGGTGGCCCCGACGGGATGACACTTAGCTTTCAAACCTCCCGAAAGGTTCACGGCACACCCCTGGTCTTCGCGGGTGAAACGGCCGGCCAGGTAGTCAAAGCCCGCCCTGCCGTCCTGGGAAAGGCCGAGCGCTTCGGTGCAGAGCAGTTGGCTGATGGTGAAGCAGTCGTGCACCTCGGCAAGGTCCACCTCGCTGATGCTGAGCTTCGCCTCGGCGAGGGAGCGCCGCACGGCTTCCTTGCCGGCCAGATACTCAAACATGTTGGGCCGCGCAGAGATGGGGAGCCGCTCGTTTACGTGGCCGATCCCCGCGATCTCGACGGACTTTTTGCGTGAGCTTTTCGCTGCGTCGCTGCGCATGATGACCAGGGCGGCTGCGCCGTCGGTCACCAGCGAGCAGTCATGAAGGCGCATCGGCTCGGCGATCATCGGATTCTTCTCGGCGGGAAGGCCCATGATCGCCTCAGCCGTGACCAGGCCGAGTTTGTCGCTGGGGCCGCCCTTGCCGAAATGGGCCAGCGGGTTGTCCAGCCCGTTTCGGTACCCGAGCGCCGCGACCGTGGCGAGCATGCGCTGCAGTTCGAGATCACTCAAGCGGTAACGGGCCTGATAGCCCTTGGCGTATTCTGAGAAAAGGCACGGGAAGCTGACGCTCTGGCCCCCCTCTTCCGGCCAATAGGAGCAGGTGGCGAGGGCGTGGGTCACTCCCTTGGTGTCAAGCAGGTTCATCTTCTCCACACCAAGGACCAGCGCGATCCTCGCACGGCCCGACTCCACGGCATAGAGCGCGTCATAGAGGGCGACCGAGCCTGAAGCGCAGGCGTCCTCACAGCGGGTCATCGACTTGAACCGGAGCCCCTGCGGGTCGATCTCGGTGGCGAAGGAGGCGAGGTGCTCCTGGTTGGCGAAGATTCCCGGCGCGCAGGACCCCACCCAGACGCCGTCCACATCCTTCCCCTCGACGCCGGCGTCGGCAAGGGCCCCCCGCCCGGCCTCGATCATCAGTTCGTAAATGGACTTAAGATCCGTGATCTCGCCCGTCTCGCGATTTTTCTGTACCAAGGATCCGAATTTGGAATTATAGGCGCCGATGATGCTGACCAGGCTCATGTTGTTATTCCTCATGATGGGAAAAGTTTCGAAACGGCACCCGGGGATGGCCGCTTACCCGTATACCCCACGAAGCGCTTCAGCCGCCAGAAGTTAGCTCTTCTTCCTTCAACTGACCTCCCCTCCCCTGCTACTGCGCGGTCCAACCTCCGTCTACCGGCAGCGCGACCCCGGTCATCTGGTTTGCCGCCGGGGAGCAGAGAAAAACGACCAAGGCTCCCAGTTGCTCGACGGTGACAAACTGCCGGGAGGGCTGCTTCTCGGCGAGCATGTCACGACCGCCGGCTTCAATGTCGACCCCAAGGGACTTGGCACGGGCGACGATTTGCGGCTCGACCAAATCGGTGCGCACCCAGCCGGGGCAAAGGGCATTACAGGTGATCCCGGTGCCCGCGGTCTCCAGGGCGACGACCTTGGTCAAACCAACCAGGCCATGCTTTGCGGTCACGTACGCCGCCTTGTTGACCGAGGCGACCAACCCATGTACCGAGGCCGTATTAATGATCCGCCCCCAGCCGTTTTCCCTCATGAGCGGCAGCGCGTGGTGGATGGTGTGGAACGCGGAAGAGAGGTTGATAGCGATGATGGCATCCCAGCGCTCCGGCGGAAAATCCTCAACCGGCGCCGTGTACTGGATGCCGGCGTTATTTACCAGGATATCAATACTCCCCAGCTGTTGCGCGGCCTCCTCGACCAGAGTCGCTATCTCCTCGGGCCGCGCCAGGTCGGCGCGGCAGTAGGCAACAGTCACCCCGAAATCCGCCGCCAACTGGGAGCGGTTTCTTTCGATTTCATGAAGATCGCCGAAACCGTTCAGCATGATGTGGCACCCCTGCGCTGCCAGGGCGCGCGCAATTCCCAAACCGATGCCGCTGGTTGATCCGGTGACCAAGGCGCTTTTCCCTTTCAGCATCTGGTGCCTCCTTGCGGCGCCACCGTCAGGGGCGGTTCGCTGCAGTTGCGGATCTCTGCAACGCTGTATCCGGGGGCCACCTCGACCAGCAGCAGACCGTCAGGGGTCACATCGAGCACTGCCCGGTCGGTTATGATGCGATGCACCACCTCCTTACCGGTGAGAGGGAGCGTGCACTTTTTCAGGATCTTCGGCTCCCCCTGCTTGTTGACGTGCTCCATGAGGATGACGATCCGCTTGGCGCCGTGAACCAGGTCCATGGCCCCTCCCATCCCCTTCACCATCTTCCCCGGGATGACCCAGTTGGCGAGGTCACCCTTGGCCGATACCTCCATGCCGCCCAGGATGGCGAGGTCGATGTGCCCGCCCCGGATCATGGCAAAGGACTCGGCGCTACTAAAGAGCGCGGCGCCGGGGATCATGGTGATGGTTTCCTTGCCGGCGTTTATCAGATCAGGGTCCAGTTCCTCCTCGGTCGGATAGGGGCCGATGCCCAGCAGGCCGTTTTCCGATTGGAGCACCACCCGTTTACCCTCGGGGATATAGTTGGCAACCAGAGTCGGCATGCCGATACCCAGGTTGACGTAATAGCCGTCTTCGATTTCCCGTGCCGCACGTTGCGCCATCTCTTCCCGTGTCCAGGCCATCGGTTTTCTCCTTTCTCGATGTAATGCCAAGCGTCCTTATTCTTTGACCTGATCCCCACCCCTCCCTCACTGCCATTAAGTTAAGGGTCTGATGGCCCCTAATCCCCCCTGTGGTAACAGGGGGGAAGGCTCGCGCAGCGAGACAGGGGGGTCTTTAGCCCAGGCAAATCACCCCCCTGTCTCGCTGCGTTCGGCTTCCCCCCTATTGCATAGGGGGGACAAAGCACCACCCCTTGCACAGGTATTGCTTAACTTAACGGCAGTGCCCCCTACCCTTGAAGGGGAGCGAGTCTTTTTCATCTTCTTGCACCTAACGCCGCAGCGTGCGGCGCTCGATTCGCTTCTCCTGCTTTTCACATTGGACGATTCGCTGTACATAGACGCCTGGGGTGTGGACCTGGGCCGGATCTATGGCACCGACCTCGACCAGTTCCTCAACCTCGGCGATGGTCACCCGCCCGGCGCTCGCCATCATCGGGTTGAAATTCTGAGCGGTGCGCCGGTATACAAGATTGCCGAAGCCATCCCCGCGCCAGGCCTTCACCAGGGAAAAATCTGCTTTCAGGCCCAGTTCCAGCAGATACTCCTTACCGTCGAAGATCCGCGTCTCGCGCCCCTCCGCGATGGGGGTGCCAACCCCGGCAGGCGTGTAAAAGGCCGGTATGCCGGCACCACCGGCCCTGATCCGCTCGGCCAGGGTCCCTTGCGGCACCAGCTCAACTTCCAGTTCACCGGAGAGGTACTGGCGCTCGAACTCCTTATTTTCACCGACGTAGGAAGCGATCATCTTCTTGATCTGACGGTTCTCCAACAGGAGACCAAGCCCCCAGTCGTCAACGCCGCAGTTGTTGGAAATGACGGTAAGGTGCTTCACACCGCGCTCCCGCATGCCGAGAATCAGGTTCTCCGGGATCCCCACCAAGCCGAACCCGCCCGCCATGATGGTGGCTCCGTCCTGGACGCTGTCCAATGCTTCGGCTACGCTGCTACAGATCATGTCTGACCTCCGGTCGTTTCTTAACGAGCTAACCCTTTAACAAAAGATACTGCTGCAATCGGGTCTTAGCAATCCGGCACCGTTTGCCCACATCCCGGCTGCCGATAATCACAAGGACCGCTTCAATAGCCGCCCCAATTCACCGATAAACCCGCGGCGAAAAGCGAGCACGCAGATCACGAAGATACACCCGATGATGACCGTTATCCAGGACCCGACCGAACTCAGCTCGGACTGGAGTGTCACCACGGTAAAGGCTCCCGTCAAAGGTCCCAGCACCGTTCCGACTCCTCCCAGAAGCGTCATCAAAACCACCTCCCCTGAGGTGTGCCAGCTGACATCGGTGAGAGACGCGAGCTGAAAAACCAGCGATTTCATGGCACCCGCCATCCCGGCCAGCGCAGCGGAGATGACAAAGGCGATCAGCTTGAACCTCTCGACCTGGTAACCAAGGGACACGGCCCGGGGCTCGTTCTCCCGGATCGCCTTCAGCACCTGGCCGAAGGGCGAATTGATGGTCCGGTAAATGATCCAGAACCCGAGGCAGAAGAGAGCGAAAATGAAGTAATAGAGGTTAAGCGCAAGCGGGCTGCCAGCAACGCTATAGGTGCGATTCAGATCGATCATCCCGAAGAGACTGCCGCGCGGGATCCCCTGCAATCCATCCTCTCCTCCGGTAAAGGGCGCTTTCAGCGCTATGAAATAGACGATCTGCGCCAAAGCCAGGGTGACCATGGCGAAATAGATCCCCTGGCGCCTGATCGCCAGGCTGCCGATCAGGTAGCCGAGCAGTCCGGCGAAAAGCGTCCCCCCCAGAATCGCCAGTTCCGGCGTCAGACCGCTCTCCTTAACCAGGTAACCGGTGATGTAGGAGGCGCCTCCGAAAAAAGCCGCGTGCCCGAAGGATAGTAACCCGGTGTAGCCCAGCAGCAGATTGAAGGCGCAGGCAAAGAGCGCAAAGCAAAGCAGCTTCATCATGATCACGGGGTAGACCACGAACGGCGCCAAGAGGCCGAGTATGATCAGTGCTATCCAGGCATTTCTCCCCATTTAGGACTCCTTCCCGAAGAGGCCGGCGGGCTTGACCAGCAAAACGATTACCATGATCAGGAAAATGACGGTGCTGGAGGCCGGGGCGTAGACCACCTTGGTGAATCCCTCCACCATGCCGAGCAGCAGGCCGGTAACGATGGACCCCATGATCGAGCCCATCCCGCCGATGACCACCACGGCAAACACGGTGATGATCATTTCCGAACCCATGACCGGGCTGACCGAATAGATCGGTGCGGCAAGCACCCCGGCAAAGGCGGCCAGCGCCACTCCGTAGCCGTAGGTCAGGGTGATCATGAGCGGCACATTGACGCCGAAGGCCTTCACCAGTTCGGGGTTTTCCGTGCCGGCGCGCAGGTAGGAGCCGAGCTTGGTCCGCTCGATGACGAACCAGGTGCCGAAACAGACCAGCAGGGAAACGACAATCGCCCAGAGTCGGTACTTCGGGAACATCATGAAGCCGAGGTCGACCACGCCGTTCAGGATCTCGGGCTTGGCGTCGTAGGGGTCGCCGGACACGTTGAAGAAATTGGTGAAGGTCCCCTGGATAATGAGGGCGAGGCCGAAGGTGAGCAGCAGGCCGTACAGGTGGTCGAACTTGTAAAGCCTGCGCAACATGGTTCTTTCGATGACGATTCCCAGCGCGCCCACCACCAGCGGGGCCACGATCAAGGCCGCCCAGTAGTTGAGGTGAAAGTCCGGCATCCCGATCAGCGGGCCGAGCGCCGTGTAGCCGAGGAGCGCCACGTAGGCACCCAGCATGAAGAGCGCTCCGTGGGCGAAGTTGACGATGTTCAGCAGCCCGAAAATCACCGCCAGGCCGAGGCTCAAAATGGCGTAAAAAACGCCGTTGTTAAGCCCCAGCATGACCTGGGACATGACCGTCTGAGATGATATTTCCATGATCAACTCCCCCCCGCTTCAGCTGCGTTCAGCTTCCCCCCTATTTCCATAGGGGGGGATAGACCCAATCACCTCTTCACCAAAGGACAGGTGCTCTCTGCCAGCGGCATGAAGGCGTCGTTCTCGGGGATGGTCTTGACGATCTTCAGCAGGTCCCACTCCCCCTTGGACTCGGCGGGCTTCTTCACTTCCATCAGGTACATGTCGTGTACCATGCGCCCGTCCGCCCGGATCTTGCCGTGCACCGCGAAGAAGTCGCTGACATCCATGGATTTCAGCTTCGCCACGACCGCATCCGGATCATCGGTGCCGGCCGCCTGGATCGCCTTCAGGTAGTTCATGGTGGCGGAATAGGCCCCGGCCTGGTCCATGGTCGGCATGGCCTTGTGGATGGCAAAGAAACGCTTGGCAAAGGCGCGGGTGGCGTTATCCCGGTCCCAGTAGAAGCCCGAGGTGAACTGCATCCCCTGCGCCACCTTCAGGCCGAGGCTCTTAATGTCGGTATCGAAGATCAAAAGCCCGACCAGGGTCTGCCCTTTCTGGCCGATGCCGAACTCGCGCGCCTGCTTGATCGCGTTGATGGTGTCTCCGCCGGCATTGGCGAGACCGATTATCTGGGCCCCGGAGGCCTGGGCCTGCATCAGGTAAGAGGAGAAATCCGCCGTGGAGAGCGGGTGGCGCACCGAACCGACCACCTTGCCGCCCATCTGCTTTACGAACCTCGTGGTGTTCGCCTCCAGGGACTGGCCGAAGGCGTAATCGGCGGTGATGAAGTACCAGCTCTTGCCTCCCCTCTGGACGACGGCCTGCCCGGTCCCCTTCCCCAGGGCGTAGGTGTCGTAGACGTAGTGGATGCCATAGGGTGTGCAGTCCTTATTGGTCAGGTCGGTGGAGGCGGCGCCGGTGTTCATGGTGATGCGCTTCTTTTCTCCGGCAAGCTTCTGCACCGCCAGGGCGCACCCCGAATTCAGCAGGCCGGTGATCATGTCGACCTTCTCATTGTCAAACCATTCGCGCGCTTTAGCTGAGGCGATGTCGGCTTTGTTCTGGTGATCGGCGCCGATAACCTGAATCGGCTTTCCGAGCACCTTTCCCCCGAAATCCTTCACCGCCATTTCCACCGCGACCAGGGTCCCCTTTCCCCCGAGCGTGGAGTAGACCCCGGACATGTCGGTGAGCACCCCGATCTTGACGACCCCGTCTGAAATTCCCTTGTTCGCCGCACCAGCGATGACGCTCGTCGCTGCCAGGACGGCAACAGAGAGTGCTACTTTGGAAAACAGATGTAATTTCATGCCGATGCTCCTTTCGGTTTGTATACCCGGTCAGACGCCCAGGTATTGGTTGAGTTTCTCCCGGCTGGAACCGAGCTGGTCCCTGGTTATCATCTCTGCAATGACCCCGTGGTCGATGACGTAGTGGCGGTCCGCCAGATCGGCGGCAAAATGGAAATTCTGCTCGACCAAAATGATGGTGAATCCTTGTGCCTTCAGCTGCGCGATGAGCCGCCCCAGCGCCTGCACGATGACCGGAGCCAATCCTTCGGTGATTTCGTCCAGCAGCAGGAGTTTGGCTCCGGTGCGCAGGATGCGGGCCATGGCCAGCATCTGCTGTTCTCCACCGGAGAGGCGGGTTCCCATGCTGGTACGCCGCTCCTGAAGGTTGGGAAACATGGCGTAGATTTCAGGGACGCTCATCCCCCCCGGCTGCACGACCGGCGGCAGGAGCAGGTTTTCCTCGACGCTCAGACTGGAAAAGATGCCGCGCTCCTCGGGACAGTACCCGATGCCGAGCCGGGCGATCTTGTGAGTCGGCATCCGGATGGTTTCCACCCCGTTTACCGTGATGGAGCCGGCGCGCCGCCCGACCAGGCCGGTGATCGATTTGAGGATCGTGCTCCGGCCGGCGCCGTTACGCCCCAAAAGGGTGACGACTTCCCCCTCCCCGACCGTCAGGTCGATGCCGTGGAGGATATGGGACTCGCCATAAAAGGCGTGCAGACCCGCGATGCGCAGCATTTCCCTGGGCGCTGGATCAGGCATGTGCGCTCCCCAGGTACGCTTCCAGCACCTGCGGATTTTGGGAAACCTCCGCGTAGGGGCCTTCCGCCAGGATCGAGCCGCGCTGCAGCACGGTGATCCGGTCGGCCAGGGTCGCCACCACCTTCAGGTTATGCTCGACCATCAGGATGGTGCGCCCGGCGGAAACCTGCTTCACCAGCGCGGTAATCTTGTCCACGTCCTCCACCCCCATCCCCTGGGTCGGCTCGTCGAGCAGCATCAGTTCGGGATCCAGCGCCAGCGTGGTCGCGATCTCCAGGGCGCGCTTGCGACCATAGGCCAGCTCGCCGGTTACCTCCCCGGCGAACCCGGCGAGGCCGACCGAATCGAGCAGTTCCATGGCCCGGGCGTCCAGCTTATGCAGGGTACTGGCCGGTTTCCAGAAATGGTAGGAGGTTCCGAGCTTGCGCTGCAGGGCGAGCCGGACATTCTCCAGCGGGGTCAGGTTGGGGAAGACCGCGGAAATCTGGAAGGAGCGGATGATGCCCCGCACCGCGATCTCCGCCGGCTTTTCCCGGGTGATGTCGCAGCCGTTGAAAAGGATCGAACCGGCGGTCGGAATGAGGAACTTGGTCAGCAGGTTGAATACCGTCGTTTTCCCGGCGCCGTTGGGGCCGATCAGGGCATGGATGTGCCCACGGCTGACCCGGAGGTTGACATCGCTGACCGCCGAGAAGCCCTTGAATTCCTTGGTCAGTTGTCTTGTTTCGAGGATGTGGTCCATTGTAACCTGCTCCTGGTTCGCATGAACGGGTTGTTAACCTAGTACTCTATCCGGCTTAATCTGCCGCTTCGTTTGCCCTTCGACGCCGCTCAGCGAACGCCCGCTCCCTGAGCGGAGTCGAAGGGCGGCCTGGCCCGGAGTAACACAGAAGCCAGGCGAAGATTTAAGCTGGACTGGTTACTGGAGTGCCCAGAGGAAAACGGCGTTGTGCTACTAGTTCAGTGAGACATCAGCACCGGCACGGTCATCTCTTTGAGCAGATGCTTGGCCACTGCGCCGAGCACCAGGGTCCCCTGGGGGGTATGGGCATAGGCACCCATCACCAGCAGATCGAACCCTTCCTCGTAGGCGCGGTTTAAAAGGGTATCGCCGACCGAGGCAGTCGCTGCCAGCACCTTGTCGGCATTGGCGCTCACCCCATGCCGCTTCAAGTGCAGGCAGATGTTGGCGCAGAGGCTCTCGCCATCGTCACCGTAGTTGGCGGAACTGTTCACCGCCAGCAGGCTCACCTGCCGGGCGGTTTTCAAAAGCGGGAGCGCATCGCTGACGGCGCGGGTCGATTCACGTCCCGCCTTCCAGGCGACCAGTACCCGCTCCCCGACAGTAGAAAAGGTCCCCACATACGGGACAACCAGGACAGGACGGCCCGCACCGAGAATCAAGCGTTCCGGAAGGTCGGGTGGGAACCCCTTGGCGGCGGCATCCGGCAAAGTCTGCCCCACCACGACCAGATCCGCGTAATGTGCATGGTGGTTTATGATCTCCGCCACGCTCACTCCGATAACCGACCAGTCAACCGAGTGCCAGTGAGCCTCGACCCCTGTCCCGGCGGTGCTGTCCTCAAACAATCTCTGAGCCGTGGCCGCGGTCGCCTCGGCAGTGCTCTGCTGACGCGGCTGATAATACTGATGGGTAATAACATAAAGCCCGGTCAGGCTGGCACCATGCCGCTGCGCCAACCTGACGGCCAACTCGAGACGGGCGGCACAGTTGGGTGTGCTATCGATATGAACCAGGATATCTGCCAAAGACATGAGACCTCCCGAGGCATCTTCTATAAAACAGTTATTACAAGTTGGGTGTTTTACAAACCTACCGTTACAATTATCGGGAATCGCACCCACACCATACCTAATCCTATTAGCAATTTTAGAGCCAAGACATGTCCCATTTCAGTAGAACCTTGTTTTGCAACTACTTACCTCTAGGAGCGACCTGTTTCCCAAGGCGAAAGGGTCGGTCAGTTTCCAGTTTTCTGGAAACAAATAAGAAAAGGCACCGGAAGAGTCCGACGCCTTTTAATAAAGCTTTTATTTTTTGAGTTTAACCAAACTCAACTAGCTGTTTTTATGAGGTTATATCCGCCACCCGAACTCATTCCAGTTTATTGGAAGGCTTTTCCAGATTTATGGAATGGATCTCTAGATCTCGTACTGCTCGATCTTCGCATAGAGCGAGGACTTGCTGATCCCCAATTGGGTCGCTGCCGCAAGCTTGTCACCCTTGGCGTCCTGGATTGCACGCCTGATCAGGGACTCCTCCACCTGGCTCAGCTGAAACTTGAGGGAGCGCAGCTGGACAGGAGTGCTGCTCCCCTCGGCGCTTTTGATCATGGCGCGCGGGATGTCCTGGCGGGTGATCAGGTTGCCGCTTTTCAGGTACAGCGTCTGCTCCAGCACGTTGCGCAACTCGCGGACGTTTCCGGGCCAGGAATAGGCCATGAAGAGGGCCGCCGTCTCCTGGTCCACACCCTCGACCGGGATGCCGGTCTCCTTTTCCAGCTGTTTGAGGATCTTTTCCGTCAGTAGCACGATGTCCGTTTGCCGCTCGCGCAGGGGGGGAATCCTGAGCATCACCACGTTGAGCCGGTAGTAAAGGTCATGGCGGAACAACCCCTCCTGCACCAGTTCGCCAAGGTCCCGGTTGGAAGCGGCCACGATACGGACGTCGACCGGCTCGGGCTGCTCCGCGCCCACGGGCTCGATCTCCCTTTCCTGCAGCACGCGCAGCAGCTTCACCTGCATCAGAAGCGGCAACTCGCTTATTTCGTCGAGAAAAATGGTCCCCTTGTCGGCCAGGGCAAACTTACCCTTCTTCCCTTTTTTCTGGGCGCCGGTAAAGGCCCCCTCCTTGTAGCCGAAGAGTTCCGACTCGAACAGGGTCTCGGGAATTGCCGCGCAGTTCACCTTGATGAACGGCCCGAGGGCGCGGTTGCTCTCGACATGGACGGCGTGCGCGAAGAGCTCCTTGCCGGTCCCGCTTTCTCCTACCAGAAGGACCGTGGTGTCCGACTTGGCCACCCGCCTCCCCAGCTCCTTAACCCGTTCCAGCTCCTGGCTTTGGCCAAAAATAGTGGCAAAGGAATACTTCGCCCCGAGGCGCTTGTTCAACTCGCTTTTGTAGAACTCCAGCTCCTTGTTCAGCTTGCGGAACCGTCCGATCATGGCAAAGAGGTCGTCCACGTCCTGAAACATAACCTTGCCGAGGACGGCCACCACCTTTCCCTGGTCGAAAATCGGAATCCGGTGGCAGATCATCTCGTGTCCGTTGATCTTCTGGATCTGGGCGATCTCGGCTTTACCGGTCTGGGCGACGATATGCATCCGGGTATTTTCCACCACCTCGGTCACATGCCGGCCGACCAGCTCCTCGATTGTTTTGCCCAGAAAGGTGGCGTAGGCCTGGTTCACCCGGAGGATGCAGCCGTTCACGTCGGTGATGAGCAGCCCTTCGTAGGCGTTGTCCAGGGCGACTTCCAGCATTTTGCGCTCGCTGTCCGCAGCCCCGGCTCGCGCCGTCAGGGACTTCAGCATCCGGAGCACGGGTCCCTCGCGGCGTATTTTCATGGGTGGGCCTCCTGCTACTGGTTCAAATTTCCCAAATCGGGCACCCACAAGTGGCGCCCCTACAAAAGCGTGAAACCGTCTGGCAAGCTCACCAGGGGAGCCCCCTTGCGGGTAGCCCTGGTGCACGCCTTTTATTCTTAAAACTAAAAAAAGGCACTGTCTCCCGTGGTCGTTTTGACGTTTTTCCCCGGGGAAAACAGTCAAAACGGACCACGTAAAAGACAATGCCTGTCAAGGTACTGAATTGTCTTCGACAATTCAAGTCATTACTGGTTTACTCAGACACGATGCAATGCCAGGTTACCTACCCGCGACGTAGGAACTAGGGCAGGCACTCCAAAAACGACGGGTCGCAGAAGGTTCCCTCCGGGGTGAGCCCGCGAATCCGGTAATACTTCTGCAACTCCTCCTCAAAACGCGCCCGATCAAGCGGCGGGATCTCGATCCCTTCCCCGGCGGACCCCGGCTCGTCGAAGAACCTGCCCGGAAGCATGTCGTCCTTGGAACTGAAGCCGTTGGCGCAGTTGTAGAAACGCTCTGTCAAATAGATCCGCTCGCCGATCGCTTTGAGGGATTCCGGGGTGTACTCGACGCCGGTCACCGCCGAGATCAATTCTCCGTACTCCTCCAGCGTCGCCCCGAAGAAAGCGAACTTGCAGGCCACCAGGGAATCGACGGCGGCGTTCACGTCCTCGGCAATTTTGATGATGCGCGCCTTGCCGGAAAAGGAGAAACGGTCGGTCGGTACCGGCTTTCTGAGAATCTCATGGGAGATGGGGTAGGCGCGCAGGTGGCACCCCCCCCGGTTGCTGGTGCAGTAGGCGAGCGCCATGCCGTACGCCCCGCGCGGGTCGTAGGCGGGAAGCTCCAGTGACTTGACGCTCATGGAGAGTTCGGGCCTTCCCAGCCCTTCCGCGGCCCTGCGCGAGCCAAGGCTCAAAAGCTCTCCCTCGCCGCGCCGGTACGCCATGTCCGAGAGGAGCAGGGGAACTTCCTCGACACTCGGAAAGCGCCCTCTCGTCTCGCCAAAGGCGGAGAGCGTCGCGGCGGCAGTGATGGTGTCCATGCCGAGTTCGTTGCAAAGCGTGTTGGCCCGCACAATGGCGTGCAGATCGGAGATGCCGTTCAGCGCGCCGAAATGGTTGACGGTTTCGTACTCGGGAAGCGCCTCCCCTTCCGGGTTTGACTTCTTGCACTGGATCGGACAGCCGTAACAGCCGTCCTTCTTGGCGCCGCACTCGCGACGGATGGCGGGACCCGAGTACTGCCCCGAATCCGCGAAGTAGGTCGAACTGAAATTTTCGGTCGGAGCCATGCGCCGCTGCGCCATCAGGTCAACGAGCGCCGGCGTCCCGTACTCGGCGATGCCGAGTTCCCCGAAGATGACCGGGGAGGCGCGAAACAGGCGCATCACATCCCCGCGCGCGGCATCGAAGCGCTCCCGGTCGGCGATCTCCGTCACCCCGGAACCGTTCACAGTAACGGCCTTGAGCCCCTTGGCCCCCATGACCGCGCCCAGGCCCCCCCTGCCGATCGAATTTCCCTCGCCCATCATGATGTTGGCGAAGAGGACGCCGTTCTCGCCGGCAGGGCCGATAGCCGCCACGGAGCCGCGCTCCTGAAGTGCCGCGATGGTCTCCTTGACACCCTTGCCCCAAAGCTGATGCGCGGGCAGGATTTCGGCGACCCCGTCCTTGATCGCAAGGAAAACCGGCTCGCGGCTCTTCCCGGTGATGAAGACGACGTCCAGCCCCGAGGCTTTGAGACGCCAGGGGAAGCGGCCGCCAGCGGAGCAGTCGTAGATAGTCCCGGTGAGCGGGGAGCGGGAAACGGCGGCCAGGCGCGCGGAGGTGGGGGAGGTCGTCCCGCACAGCGGGCCGACGGCAAGGATGAGCGGCATCTCGGGGTCGAAGGGGTCCAACCGGAAATAGTCCCGCATCAGCCGGACTCCGAGCCCTCGTCCGCCGAGGTAGGCGTGCAGCAGAGCCGTCGGAATCTCTTCCCGATGGCAGGTCCCGTGGGTCAGGTCGACGCGCAACATTTTTCCGGTCCAGCCGTGCATAAGTCCCCTTGGAAACGCGTTCTACGTTCTACGTTCTACGTTCTACGTTCTACGTTCTACGTTCTACGCGAATCTGAGAGGCTCGCTCAGATTTTCGGCAGTGTCCCCGCCCCTGGTAGAGACGCATTGCATGCGTCGCAGCGCTGCCGCCCACCAGATGGTCTAAGCGTGATCGGGGCGAAGGAG
>Ga0209123_1001664_pt1 | contig 21082 bp, 21 predicted proteins | sample BarGraIncu00431A_FD_184500 | JGI IMG/M metagenome (GOLD analysis project Ga0209123, IMG submission 184500) | Arctic peat soil microbial communities from Barrow, Alaska, USA - Barrow Graham LP Incubations 004-31A (SPAdes) (version 2) | ecosystem: Environmental > Terrestrial > Soil > Wetlands >... | reverse complement strand
CCGCAGAGGCGCAGAGAACACAGAAAGAGATTATTATTATAAACCCTCTGCGTCCTCTGTGCCTCTGCGGTTCGTAAAACTTATACTTCCTGCTACGTGCTAGTGCAACCTTTACATAACAAGTACGAGTGCTGATCCATGCTATTAAAAAGGTCATGATAGAGTAAAAAAAGCTTCCCTGTCATTGACAGGGAAGCTTTTTGGGGTACAATTAACGATCGTTGTTTTTGCTGAAACAGTCTCTGCAATAAACAGGACGGTCGCCACTTGGACGGAAAGGTACTTGAGTACTTACGCCACAAGCTGCACAAGTTGCGTCATGCATTTCGCGTTGTTGGTAATTGCTGTTACCACCACGGTTTCCACCGTTTCTTTGTTTGTTAGCTGCTCTGCATTGAGGGCAACGTCCTGGTTCGTTGGTGAACCCTTTTTCAGCGAAGAAATCTTGTTCTGAAGCGGAGAACACGAATTGGTCTGCGCAATCGCGGCATGTTAATGTTTTGTCTTGATTCATTTATATAACCTCCTTGTATGTATATTACCCAAATAGTTAATGGAGAATACTCTTTCATCTATTTAAGAACTATTATAGTATACGATTAATTTCCTCAAATGTAAAGTGCTTTTATAATTTAATTTGAGAAAAGGCTTTTTTCTTTATTTTGTAAGAAAAAGTCCTGTCAAAGACAGAACTTTTTTATATTACAATTAACGGTTGTTGTTTGTGCTGAAACAGTCTCTGCAATAAACAGGACGGTCACCACTTGGACGGAAAGGTACTTGAGTTGCTACGCCACAAGCTGCACAAGTTGCGTCATGCATTTCGCGTTGTTGGTAGTTGCTGTTACCGCCACGACCACCACCGTTGTTTTGTTTGTGAATTGCTCTACATTGAGGGCAACGTCCTGGTTCATTGGTGAACCCTTTTTCAGCGAAGAAATCTTGTTCTGAAGCTGAAAATACGAATTGGTCTGCGCAATCGCGGCAAGTTAATGTTTTGTCTTGAGTCATGTTTAAATAGCCTCCTCGAATCTGTTACCAAAATAGCTAATTGTTAATATCCATTGAAAAATATCAATCAATCTATTTTAGGACTACTAAAGTATATAATAAATATAGACAAAAGTAAAGGCATTAAATAATAATATATTATTATTTAATGCCTTTACTTAGAGGAAATTTATTTTGGATCTTGAAATGAGTAATTAGACAACTAATTTAATGAATAAGTTCACGTAAAAGGTTATACTTATAAGTAAAGGTTTTTATAGATGGGAGATTGATTATGTCAGTAAGGAAAAACTATTTAATCTTTGATTCAAATATTGGTAAAAATAAGCCGGAAAATATTGTTAATAAGGATGCCATGTGTCCATTTTGTTGTAGAGAACAGCTGACAGGCATTCTTGCAAGTGATGGACCCATATTGTTAATAAAAAATAAATATCCAGTTTTAATGGATACCTTTCAAACAGTCCTTATTGAAACCTATGAATGTAATGCCGAGTTATCAACGTACCCTAAAGAACATTTATATAGGGTCATTGGGTTTGGCGTGAAAAAATGGCAGGAAATGATACAAAGTGGAAAGTTTACCTCTGTTATTTTTTATAAAAATTATGGTCCGTATTCTGGTGGTACAATAAGACATCCTCACATGCAAATTGTTGGTCTGAAAGATGTAGATTATACTAATAATATGTCGATTGATAGTTTCCATGGTTTTGTTATTGATCAGCAGAAGGGAGCTCAGTTAAACCTAGCACAAAAACCGAAAAATGGCTTTTTTGAATTTAATGTGACACTAGATAGTTTAAAATCCTTACATCAGATGGCTGACTATATTCAAATCGTTATCCATTATTTATTACATCACTTCCATAAGAATTGTAAAAGCTATAATTTGTTTTTTTATCAGATGAAGGGGCGAATTTGGGCTAAAGTCGTGCCCCGGTTTATTACATCCCCCTTATTTATAGGGTATTCCCTTCCCCAGGTATCTAGCCGTGCAGGAGAAGTGGTAAAAGAAATACAAAATATATATTTCCATGAGAAACAAAAGTGATTATCATCCATTAATATAATGGGCAAACCGGGATTTAATCTTTTTGGCAAATACGAAATATAAATAGAGGTGTAGGTATGGGATTTTTTGATTGGAATGAAAAATATTCTACGAATATTGCAGAATTTGATGCAGATCATAAAAAAATTATTAGTTTATTTAATGAAGTCTATGATAAAGTCTTCCAATGTGAAGATCTTGAGGCGGAGCGGAAATTGACTGAGCAAACATTGCATAAATTATCAGAGTATATCCAATACCATTTTACGGCAGAAGAAGAGTTAATGATCAAACTTGATTATCCAGAATACAAAGAGCATAAACAGGAACACGATCATTATATAAATGAAGTCAATAAGTTAGTAGTAGAATATGAACAAGGTGGGGTCGCCCTCTCCTTTCCCACGTTTATGTTGCTTAAAGATTGGATTACTAAACATATTGTGGGCACTGATCAGAAATATGTATCTTTTTTTATGGAAAAAAAGTGAAGTGATTAGATACAAAAAAAGTCCCTCGATAGAGGGGCTTTTTAGATATATATTTATTGATGATAAGGGTTATGCAATGAGTGTTTAATTTCAGTAATTAGAATCGTATTTCCCCGCTAAAATAATAGCCCTGCCTAATGGTTGTAGCTTTGTCCCAAGAAATATCCGGGCTCGTATTTTCCCAGCCTTTTAGTAATTTTAGATATTGGTAACGGTATCCGAGGGTGATAGCAGTAGTTTGTAGCCGCGGGGTAAAAGCTAAAGCAACTCTTGCATCTAGTAACTGGGCAGCTCCAACATGTTCAAAAGTTAAAGTGCGTAAATTCCACCAGCCATGCCCCTGTGCGAGAGCCCAGGGCGAATAGGATAATGTGCCTGTTGCTGTAAGCTTCTTGGTTAAGGGTGCCTTATGAATAATTCCGACATGTGGTCCTTGATAGATCATGGTATAGTGAGAGTCTAGGGTCGGTAAAGGTTCATTCACTGCAACGGAGTTTATGATAGAATATAAGCCATCCGTCATGGAATAGTGATTGATAGTGTAAGTATAACCATAAAATAAGGAAGTATTATTACGGGTATGCTGTTTCCAGTCAATCGTAATAAAATGACCTTTGGCCTTTGTTTTAAATTGTCCATAAGACCATAAATCTTTGCTGAGTGCCGAATCCCAGTCGGAATCACTACCTGTGTTGCTCATTGCGCCAGTCAATATACCCAATTCAATAGAAAGAGTCTGCGTGGGAGAGATACTGTTTTCATAATTTGTAACAACATAGTTGCCAGCGTAGGGATAGTACAGCTCAGAGGCGCCGTCAATGCGGGTAGTATGCAACGGAAAAATTGTACGCCACAGCGCAGAACCTGAAACATGCCAATTGACGATCGATACAGCGGCAGCAGATGTTATAACTGGAGCTGTTAGTAATAAGAAGGTAAGAGTCAAAAAAAATAACGCCCATTTGTACACGATAATCCTCCACTTAATTTACATAATATGAAGAATATTCGCCAAGAGCAATTAAAGCTCCTGTCTGTGGCAATAGGTAATTATAGTCAAAAAGTCCCTCTATAAGAGGAACTTTTTAGCAAGGTATTTTCATAGTGCGCCCGTAGGAATGCATATATGATGCCGTGGGAAGTTTGTTACTATCAAAAATAATGGTAGCATGGTGAAGAAATTTCTTATTTAGAATATAACGCAAGTCATAGATATTTACAGAGAGTGAATTATTATGTTGCTGTTCTTCAAAATAAATGAAGGGTGTAAAGTTAGTGAAAAAATCACCGAGGGGAGTTTTTTGCGCTTGTATTGTGAAAGGAGAAATAATTTTTTGCTTGGGCAGAGTGGCGTTAATTTCGAGCACTGGGTAAAGTGCACCCAATTGCCCCACGAAGTGGTGATCTTCAGTTTCCAAGACAAAATCCCAGAATAATATACGCTTTAACGAGGGCATGACTGTTAAATGGATTATTTTTTGGTTTCTAAACAAGTTTTTCAGTTGAATTCTCGCTTTGTTGCGTAATATGATTCTGAGAAAGATATAGGCAGTAATGATAAATAGAGTACCTAGTGATTGTTGAGTTATCGTAAGGTTAAGGGGATATATACTCATCATTAACACTAATAATATCGGATCAAACACATTTAATAAGCATAGGCTTTTGCGTTCCTTGCGAAAGGGCCAGAGAATAGCTGCGCCATGAGTATTGAAGTAATCAATACTGATATGAGACAAACCACCGGCAAAAGCCCAGCCGAACAAGGACAAGAGATTGGTTTGTGCCATGAAAAAATGCAGGATAACACCAATCAGCAGCGACCATATGGCTAGGCCAGGGATGGAATGTGAAAAGGCGCGGTGCTGTCTAAGGTATGAAAAATTCCCCCTAAGCTGGGCGATGATATCAAAATCAGGAGCCTGGGCTCCGAGAACTGTTGCGACATAGATGGGGTCATATAAGGATAATTGATGGCCTGACAAACCGGCAACAGCAAGACCAATCAAAACATGGGATAAGGAATCCATAGATACACCTCCCTTTGTTAGTTTACATAAAATTATAACATGAACTGGGACAGAAGGGTATCTGGTAATTTTTGATTAAATAAGAAACCTATTTTTGTGGAGGTTGCATAATGGACAATGAATATCAAAAACTGGATGCCAAATTTGCTCAGTCCTTAGTGGATATTGTCGCTGCGGAGCTAAATAAAAATGTGAATATCCTTGATGATCGTGGGGTGGTTATTGCATCTTTTAGCAAGGAACGTATTGGGCAGGTGCATGTGCCCGGAGCCATGATGCTTAAGTCGGGAGTGATTAAAGAATTTTATGTCACTAAGGATGATGAACTACGTTTCAGTGGTGTACGTACTGGCTTTAACATGCCGATTATGTTCGATAATAAGTGTATAGGCGTCATTGGCGTCACTGGGGATCTGAAAACGTCAGGGCCTTATGCTAGATTGGCAGCACGTTTTGTTGAGGCTAACCTACAGTCTAACGCGCGGCAGGAAAAATTAGTTGGGGCATTAAAAGACAAGGAGGAGCTGCGTTCCGTATTTTTAAATAAGATCATCAGGGTCCAGGAAGAAGAACGCAAAAGGATTTCTCGGGAACTTCATGATGAAACAAGTCAGTCCTTAACCTCCATAATTGTAGGCTTACGTATGCTGGCAGAACAAGTTCAGAGTCCAGAGGAACGGGAAAAAATATTACTGATGCGCGATCTTGCTCGCACTACTCTAGAGGCTGTCCATGATATGGCCGTAGAATTACGTCCAGTATTATTGGATGATTTGGGTTTGGTGGCGGCCGCACAAAAGTATATAGCCAATTACTCCAAGCAGTTTAAGATGATGGTGCATGTTGAGTTTAATAATCTATCCCGGGAACGATTTGCCACTGAGGTTGAAATTACCTTATATCGGATTATACAAGAGTCATTAACTAATATTATTAAACATGCACAGGCATCAGAGGTATGGGTATCACTGTATAAAACCGAGACCAAGCTTGTTTTGAAAATCAATGATAATGGGGTAGGTTTTAATTTAGAATTATTTAAAAGTACTCATAGTCGTACCTCTTTGGGGATCTATGGCATGGGTGAACGGGTAGCATTGGTTGAGGGTCTCTTTGACATTAAATCCGTAGTTGGCCTTGGAACCAAAATTTTTGTTGAAATTCCACTATAACGCAAAAAAAGCAGCCAGTCTGTTGGCATGAGATGCTTACAGACTGGCTACCTAAATCATAAAGTAAAAGTTGTTCGCTTGGGGTTACTTTTTGCTACCAGCTTGATAAGATCGATCTAAAAGCTGTATAACATGCAGGGTTTCCTTATCTAGGTTATTTTGTACTAAACCATCCATAATATGCATCCGGCAGGTACCACAGCTTGTGGCCACAATATCAGCCTTTGTGGAGGCAATATCTGCAATCTTGCGATCATTAACTTGGCGAGAAAGTTCATAATAAGACATACTAAAGGAACCACCTGACCCACAGCAACGATCAGGTTTTGACATTTCTACGAATTTTAAGCCAGGAATAGCTTTTAAAATCTCGCGAGGTTGTTTGGTTACTTTAATCCCACGCACCATATGACAGGGATCATGCATAGTGACGGTCGCATTCACAGGGCCCAGTGCTGTTCTGTCAAACTTAACAACATCCACTAAAAACTCGCTAATTTCATAGGTTTTCTTAGAGATCTTTTCAGCGAGTGCTAGCATTTTAGGATCATCTTTGAACATGTGAATATATTCAATTTTGAAAGCTTCTGTGCAGGAACCACAGGCTGCTATAATATAGTCAAAATTGTAACTGTCAAAAGTTTCAAGATTGTGTTTTGCAAATATTTTGGCAGAGTCCACATCACCGGAATAAAATACGGGTGTTCCACAGCAATGCTGCATGGCAGGCATTACAACTTCAACATGATTGGCTTTTAGGACATTAAGAGTTGCTACGCCGACATCTGTGTACATATAGTTAATTGTACAGCCAGTGAAAAAGCCAACTCTCATCTTAGGGTTATCAACTTTAATGATTTCAGGGTATTGAGTGCGGAGAGGATTCGCTGACATCGGAGCTGTTACTCGTTTTACATCCATACCAGGCATCGGGAAGCGGGCAATGGTACCCATTTTGCCAGGCAGTTTTTTAAAAGAAATTGGGGCAAAAAGACCTGCCATACGCAAGGAAAAGTCAAATAACTGTCTGTGTTTTAGTAAAGCAAACACCTTTTTCTTGATCGGACCTAATCCGCGGGCTTTTACGACTGCTTGGCGTCCGCGGACAATCAGTTCATCGGCAGGCACGCCACATGGACAATTTGTCGCACATGCTTTACAGGATAAACACATAGACATAGCTTTTTCAAAGTTTTCAGAAATAGGCAGTCGACCGCTGAGAACGCCTTCCATCAGCGAAATCTTACCACGGGCTACTGCATTTTCGCGACCCACTTCTTTGTATATTGGGCATACTGCCATGCAATTACCGCATTTCATACAATTGGCAAGGGCATCTTGAATATCCGTTAATAATTCTTTATCGTGGGCATTAATATCCTTTACATTAATTTCATCGCTCATACTAACACTCTCCTAGTAGTTTACCAGGATTTAAAATCAAGTTAGGATCAAGTGTGCGTTTGATGGATTTCATAACATTCATGGACACTGTGCCGTGCTGTTCTTCCATCCAAGGAAGTTTACCAAGACCAATTCCATGTTCGCCGCTTAATGTACCGCCAAGGGCAATGGCAGTTTTGAACATATCATCCATTGCTTGGTATACACGTTTCATTTCTTCTGCATCTCTAATATCGCAAACAATGGTTGGGTGCATATTGCCATCCCCGGCATGACCAAATGTTCCGATGGTAACATTGTTTTTTAGAGCAGCGGCTTTTACAGCACGTAGGAAATCTGGCACTTTGTCCCGAGGCACTGTAGCGTCTTCCACAAAAGTTGTCGGACGGAGTTTGGCAAGTGCTGGTAAGGCAGCACGGCGAGCAGCCCATAATTGATCACGTTCGGCATCATCCTTAGCAATTTGAACAGAAACAGCGTTATTTGAGTTAAGAACGGCCATCACTTTAGTAGCTTCTTGTTCGACAACAATCGGATTACCATCCACTTCAATTAGAAGTATTGCTTCAGCGTCGAGTGGCAGACCAATTTTCATATAATCTTCGACAGTACGAATGGTAGCATTATCTAGAATTTCTAAGGTAGCAGGAATGATTTTGGCAGCGATGATCCCTGAAACAGCCTTGCCCGCATCATCAAGGTCGTTGAAAATAGCCATCATGGCTTTTTTTGCTTCTGGAGCAGGGACAAGTTTGGCAATAATCTTGGTGATGATACATAATGTGCCTTCAGAGCCGGTAAATAGTTTGGTCATGTCATAACCGGAAACATCTTTAACATTTTTTCCGCCAGTTTTCATGATATCACCATTGGCTAAGACGACCTCTAGACCCATAATATAATGTTTTGTAACTCCGTATTTTAGACCGCGCAGACCACCAGCATTTTCAGATACTGTGCCTCCCAAGGTTGCAGTGGCTACCGTTCCTGGATCTGGTGGATAAATAAGACCTGATACGCCGACTGCTGTATTTAAATCCGCAACAATAACACCAGGTTCTACGGTTGCTACTAGGTTTTCTAAGTCTATGTCTACAATTTTATTGAACCGTGTCATGAGCAGTACAATTCCTCCCTTGGTAGGAACGCAACCTGCACTCAGGTTGGTACCTGATCCTCGAGGGTAAACAGGTATTTTATTAGCGTTAGCAAGTTTCATAATTTGGGAAACTTCCGCAGTATTTGCAGGCGTCACCACGGCATCTGGCATATGAGCATGGCCAGGGGTTGCATCATAGGAATAAGAAAATAAATCCTCAGTGCTGGTCATAACGTTGTCCTCGCCGACAATTTTCTTTAAGTCATTGATATGAAATTGTTGCATTTTTCACATACTCCTTTATTTTTTAAATTGAGAAACCAAGGTCACATCATAGAAAGAACAATCTCAACTAGAGATGTAGTGGTAAATAACAGTCATACTATATGTATTTTCACCTAAATGGAGATAGATGTAAATCAGGTAGACACAGTAAAATGGTGTAGGGGCACGTCCTACAAATTTGTAAGATATAGTCTTACAAATAATAGAAAACTAAAGAGCGATTAAGTTATATTGAATTGCATAGTTAACTAGGTCGGATTTTTTGTGGATATTTAGTTTATGCATAATACGTGAGCGATAGGTATCGATAGTTTTAGGGCTAAGAGATAACAGTGTAGCGATTTCACTATTGGTATGACCATGAGCTAAAAACCGCAGTACTTCTCGTTCTCTGGTGCTTAAGATTTTATAGGGGCTTTGTTGATCGGGTACATCGGTGCTAGTATAAAGTATACTGTTGAGTAATGACTGGGACAGAGCCTCATTCAGATACTTTTTACCTGTATGAATTTTAATAATACATTCCATAAGTTCGGTATCTGCTGATTTTTTTAGTACGTAGCTATTGGCCCCTGAACGCATGACCTCGGTAATGTATTCTTCGTCATCATACATTGTTAATACTAAGATGGGGCACGTTAGACCGCGAGACCTAATTTCTTTAATACAATCGATGCCGTTCATATCTGGCATTGATAAATCCAGGAGTAAAACATTCGGCTTTAGAGTTTCCACCATCTCGATAGCCTGAAAACCATTTTCTGCTTCGCCAATGACTTCAAATTGGGGAGAACTATTGAGCAGGGACTTGAGTCCCGAACGCAAAACAGCGTGGTCATCAGCGATAACAATGCGGATTTTAGTTATAAAAATCCCCCCTTTTGCGATAATACCAGTAATCAATAATATAACTGTAACATATTTGCGATGTAGAGTAAAATAATAATGATGATGAAAGAGAGGAAAGAAAATGAATATTTTTGATGTAATTGGTCCGGTGATGATTGGTCCTTCTAGTTCTCATACCGCCGGTGCGGTGAGACTGGGGAATTTGGCGCTGGCTATCCTGGGTGAACCTGTGAAAGAGGCTGTGATTGGTTTACATGGTTCATTTGCACAGACTTATAAGGGACATGGTACAGATTTGGCCCTTGCCGCAGGACTCCAGGGGTGGGCGACAGATGATGCCAGAATACCAAAATCTTTTGACGCTGTGCGCCAAGCTGGGATTACTATTGCTTTTAAAATAATAAATCTAGGGGATTTGGCTCATCCTAATTCCGTTAAATTCTGGCTGACAGGTGTAAATGGTCATACGCGTCAGGTGATAGGTACGTCTATCGGTGGCGGTCGTGTATCTGTGACCAATATCGATGATTTTCCAGTGGAATTTAGCGGTGAATTCCCCGCTATCATAACGATGCATAATGATCGTCCGGGAGCCATTGCATTGGTGACCAGTATTTTATCTAGTCATGGTGTTAATGTTGCCCAGATGCGGGTATTCCGCAAACAAAAAGGTGGCTTAGCAGTAATGATTGTTGAAACCGATCAGCCTGTCGATGATGCAGAAGTAGAAGTGATCAGTAAGTTGCCTCACATAACATCCGTGCGTCGTATTCAATTAGGATAATTATAAAAAGGAGGACAAGCCAGTGGAAGAAAAATTGTCACTGCAAGAATGGATTGGACTTGCTGAACATAAAAATATCAGCTTTGGTGATTTTTGTATCGAGTTTCAAGCCAGAGAGCTAGAAATAAGCCAGGAGGAATTACTGAGTCGGATGGAAACTCTATTACAGGTAATGGAGCAGTCTGTAGAAATTGGTCTCAGCGGTATAAAGTCTATGGGCGGTTTGGTTGGTGGTAATGGAAAATTGGTGGAAGAGTATCGACGTGAGCACCCGAGGGAGAGTGTTGTTGGCACTGTTATGTCCAAGGCTATCATGATTGCTTTGGCGGTCGGTGAGGCCAATGCCTCCATGGGCCGTATTGTTGCAGCTCCAACAGCCGGTGCCAGTGGTACGTTGCCAGCAGTATTATTTTCATTGTCTGAGGCTAAGGGGTGTAGTCGATCTGAAATTGCTAAAGCTTTAGTTGTGGCAGGGGCTATTGGTATGGTTATTGCTTCAAGAGCTACCTTATCCGGTGCGGCTGGTGGTTGTCAGGCGGAGTGCGGCTCAGCTGGGGCGATGGCGGCGGGTGCAGCTGTGGAATTATATGGTGGTAGCCCGGACCAAGTGGGGCAGGCAGCGGCTATGACGTTGAAAAATATGATGGGACTTGTGTGTGACCCCGTAGCTGGACTGGTGGAAGTGCCCTGCGTAAAACGAAATGCGGGTGCAGTAGCTACAGCGATGGTGGCAGCTGAAATGGCATTAGCCGGAATAAAAAGTGTAATACCAGTGGATGAGGTGATTGATGTTATGGCGGCAGTGGGGAATACCATGCCCTGCTCACTCAAAGAAACGGCCCAAGGTGGGATCGCTGTTTCACCGACAGGACTTGCTTTGGCTAAAGAGATATTTGTAAGTTCTTGATGTTTTTCAAACAATTGTTAAGTTTTAGACAGGATTAATTTATACTTTTATAGAATAATATATACATGTCGTTATTTTGTAATAGTAAGGTGGTAGCAATTATGATTGCAGGCTATTTGTATGATCTAATGCTGTTGTTATTTAGTATGGGGGTAGTGTCAGTTTTTTTCACCAGCAGCAATGCTAAACTTACAAATTATGTTGCACATAGTCTCGCACTTCTGGGTTCTACCCTAGCGATATTATGTGCAATTTTCGTTTTTATGCAAGGCAAGGTGGATATTGTGTTGCCGGTTATGTTACCCTTCGGCCCTATAGGTTCTAGTATTGATTTCTTATCAGCCTTCTTTTTGCTGATTATCGGGGTAGTAGGTGCAGCGACCAGCATCTATGCCTATGGCTATAGCCAGGAATATTATCACCGTCGCCTTCCTCTAATGGCAGGTTTATATAATGCCTTTTTACTGTCCATGGTGCTCGTATTTACAGTAAGTCATGTGGTTGCCTTTATTATTGCCTGGGAAGTCATGAGCACTGTATCCTTTTTCCTGGTTAATCACGAATACGAAAAAAAGGTAAATACGCGGGCTGCTTATATTTATATTGTAATGACTCATCTTGGGACTATTTTTATAACCATCGCATTTTTATTATTAGCAGTTGGCGCAAACAGTATGGATTTTAGTCAGTTAAAAGGCAGTTTGGTGAGTGAAAATTTGCGAAATGTTATTTTTGTCTGTACTCTCATCGGTTTTGGCACAAAAGCTGGCATGGTTCCCTTACATATCTGGTTACCAAGGGCTCATCCGGCTGCCCCTAGTCATGTTTCTGCATTAATGTCTGGTGTTATGCTCAAAACAGCTATTTATGGTATGTGCCGATTTTTCTTGGATTTTTTAGGAATAGGACCGGTGTGGTGGGGAACTTTGGTTTTAGTACTAGGGATTATTACGGCTGCTATTGGGGTGTTATATGCATTTATCGAACATGATATTAAACGGTTATTAGCCTATAGCAGTGTGGAGAATATTGGGATAATTTTACTGGGTATTGGGGCTGGTATGGTGTTTATGAGTAAACAGCAGCCCGTCTTGGCCGGTCTAGCATTTAGTGCCGCGCTGTATCATGTTTTTAATCATGCCCTATTTAAGTCCTTGTCTTTTATGGGCGCTGGGGCAGTACTACAGGCAACTCATACCAAGGACGTTGATCAATTGGGCGGATTGATTAAAAAGATGCCTTATACTGCCGTATTTTTCCTAGTTGGCTCAGTGGCTATTGCGGCGTTACCACCTTTAAATGGCTTTATTAGTGAGTGGCTCACCTTTCAGGTGTTATTATTTTTACCTCAAGTCTTGGTAGGCATTACAGGCAAGGTTTTTAGTGCTTTACTCATCGCCTTATTAGGGTTAACAGGGGCATTGGCCGCCGCTTGTTTTGCAACGGCATTTGGTATTACTTTTTTGGCTAAACCCCGTAGTGAGCAGGCAAATGAAGCGGTTGAGGCCCCACCGACCATGTTAGTTGGTATGGGAATGTTAGCTGGTTTGTGTATTGTTTTAGGCTTATGGCCGATAGGGATGCTCTCCATATTAAGTATGACGCTACAGAACATCGCCGGGATTGATATCCAAGGTCTAGTGGGTCATGACTGGTATGCGCTGGCTCCAGCCACTGGTCACAGTGACGGGGGGATTTCAATGGTGGCAATCATACTTCTCTTGCTCAGTGGCTGCGCTGTTGCCATGTTGCTCTATTCCATCTTTGGCAAAGAGAAAGTTGCTGTTGGTGAGACTTGGACATGTGGTATTGTACCAAATTCCCATATGGAGTATACGGCCACTGGATTTTCGAAATCCATACGTACAGTGTTTAAAAGTATTGTTCATTCCTATAACGAGACGGTGGTAAATGCCAATGGCAATCCATATCATGGGCAGAAGTTATTCTACCATGTGCGCGTTCGATATTTATTTGTTTCGGCTTTATATATTCCTATAAATAAAACAATTATTAAGGTAGCCCATTTTATGAAAAAGATTCAGGCTGGCAGTGTGCAAGTTTATGTGGGCTATATTATGGTGGTTACAGTGGTCATATTGATTTGGAGTACAGGGTGGTGATCGTGATGAATATATTGCTAAATGTGATTCAGGCCTTGGGCGTGGTACTGTTAGCACCATTGGTGGCAGGAATGATCAAAACGGCCAAAGCAAGAATGCAAAACAGGCGAGGGCCGAAGCTTTTTCAGGTGTATTTTGATTTAATAAAACTATTGCATAAAGACAGTGTGGTGTCACCGACTGTATCTTGGATCTTTAATCTAGCACCATATATATATTTTGCTGGTGCTGTCGCTGCCGCAGCTTTGGTGCCTGTTTCTGCTAGTAGAAGCTCAGGTGTTGGCGATATCTTTACATTAATCTATTTATTGGCCCTGGGACGGTTTTTTTTAGTATTGGCATCATTAGATGCTGGTAGCGCGTTTGGCGGTATGGGCGGGGCACGGGAAATGTTTATTGCCGTATTAGTGGAGCCAGCGTTACTACTATCCATGATGACCGTTGCTTTTAAAGCCCAATCAACTAATTTGGGGCTAATGGCAAGTATGGTAGAGAATAGTCCGTTGTCCTTGGCGTATGTGTTTGCCGCCGTTGCTTTTTTTATTGTATTACTTGCAGAGACTGGGCGCATTCCGGTGGATAATCCAGATACTCATTTGGAGTTAACCATGATTCATGAAGGCATGACACTGGAGTATTCTGCACGAAAATTAGCCTTGATTTTCTGGGCGTCCGCAGTTAAACAACTGGTTATGATATTGTTATTTGTCCTGCTCTTTTTACCTGGTAATGTATTTGGTAGTGAAATGTTCAGCGGGATTGTATTGAAGGTGCTACTGGTAGCGATGGTTATTGCCATTGCTGAGACCAGCACGAATAAATTGCGGCTCTTTAAAGTCCCTGATTTTTTAGCGGTATCCTGTTTATTGTCCTTACTGGCGCTTGTTGCTCAGTAAGAAAAGAGTCGTGGTGAGGAGGGTAATTGATGAATATACTAACCATTTTATTGCTATTTACAACCTTATTGTTGACGAGGGCCTCTGAACTTAAAACTGCGGTGCGCATTATCAGAGTCCAGTCCTTGATGCTGGCGATGGCATGTACAGCAGTAGGAATGGAGACAGGGGAAGTGCAGATCTATGTTGCAGCTGTGTTAACCATCATTATTAAAGCAGGTTTCTTGCCCTATGTGTTATTGAATATTGTTAACACCTTAAAACATGAACGGGAAGACCATCCTATTTTAAATATCAGTTATTCATCATTAGTAGCTTGTATTGCCATTGTGCTTTCATATGGCCTGATTGACCAGGCATTACCTGGGGCAGGTAGTCGTGATGCTTTAGCGACGGCTGTCGCTATGACTCTCATTGGACTGTTGCTCATTATAACGAGAAGGCAAGCAGTTATGCAAATCATGGGAATGATTACTATGGAAAACGGTATCTATTTAGTAGGATTGTCGGTGGCCAAAGGTTTTCCGCTAATTATTGAACTGGGAGTATTTTTTGATGTATTGGTTGCGGTGATGGTGTTGAGTATTTTAACATCGCGCTTAAAATTATCAGGAATATCAACAGATACGAGTATACTAAAAAAACTAAAGGGATGATATTGTGGGAGAGTTACTATTTCTGGCCTTATTTGTACCCATACTAACTGGTTTGTTATCCATGTTTCAATCCAAAACAACAGGCCTAGCAATAGTGAATCTAAGTGGCAGTATTTTGACAAGCTCATGTTTAGTAGCCATTGTATATAAAATTACAGTGGGAGGGGCTTTTAGTTATAAAATGCTCTACGTTGATCACTTGAGTGCGGTATTATTATGTGTATTGGCGGTATTAACAGTTACGTCAATGTTATTTTCTCTTTCTTATATGGGAAAAGAATTAGTTAATGGGCATATCACCATTATAATGCTGCGTAGGTATTATGGGTTATTAAATGTATTGATTTTCACCATGACAAGTGTATTAATTGTAGGCAATTTGGGCTTAATGTGGGTGGCTGTGGAAGCTACAACCTTAGCATCTGCTTTTTTAGTGGCTTTTTATTTTAATCATTCCGCTCTGGAGGCAGCCTGGAAATATGTAATGGTGTGTACGGTCGGAATATGCCTGGCCCTATTAGGTACTACACTCTTGTATTATGCCCAGGTCAGCGTAGTTGGCTCCGATTTTCAGGCATTGGATTGGTTGGCATTAACAAAGATGAGTTCCCAGCTTGATCCCGCTATTGTTAAATTAGCTTTTATGTTTATTTTGATCGGTTATGGGACGAAAGTGGGTCTCGCTCCCATGCATACCTGGCTACCGGACGCTCACAGTCAGGCACCGTCATCAATTAGTGCATTATTATCGGGTATGGTACTCAGTTGTGCAGCGTACGCAATCATGCGTAATTTAATTGTAGTACAAGCAGTGATTAATCATGAGTTTTTAGAGTATTTATTGATTGGTTTTGGCGTATTTTCTATTGCTATTGCCATTCCTTTTATCTTAGTGCAGCATGATCTTAAAAGGTTGCTGGCTTATTCTAGTGTAGAACATATGGGAATTGTTATCTTGGGGATTGGCATTGGTACTCCCTTGGCTATTTATGGTGCCCTGCTTCATATGATTAATCATGCCATTGCCAAATCGGCACTGTTTTATATGGCAGGTGTGATAACACAAGAGTACCAGACTAAAAATATTGCCCGTATTCGGGGGCTAGTGACTACCATGCCCTTGGTGGGCACCTTATTTATTATTGCGATCTTGGCAATTACGGGGACCCCCCCGTTTGGTATTTTTATCAGTGAATTTATCATTATTACGGCCGCTTTTGCCAGCGGACGAATACTATTGGGTGCAGGGGTACTCCTGTTACTGGCTGGTATTTTTGCCGGGATGGTATATTATTGCTTAGGGATGGCCTTTGGCACTAAGCCGAAATATCGAGCTTCTACTGTCTCCATTGGTCGGCCGGCTCTGATGGCCATGGTAATTTCAGTAGGGCTGGTTATTGTGACTGGATTGTATGTACCAACGTGGTTAAACGACATGTTAACCATGGCAGCATCCATTGTAATGGGAGGTTGATGATATGGAATACCGAGAAATTATTGCCCATGATTTAGTCAGCCAAGCAGAGGTTATATGTAAGGATGGAAAGTACAACCTTACGGCCATGTTTGCCAACGATGAACGTAGTATAAATGGCTGTTACGTCATTTATTGTATTTTTGTTGGGGAAGGTATCTTTACGGGGTTTAAAGTATTATTAAATTCCCAGGAGAAACTCGAATTCCCTTCATTGACGCCTTATTTTCCCTCTGCAGCCTGGTATGAGCGGGAAATTCATGATTTATTTGGTCTTTCACCAGTTGGTCATCCTGATTTGCGTCGTCTGGTACTCCATGAAAATTGGCCATTAGGATTATACCCGCTGCGTAAAGATTTCGCTATGGATACTCATGTAGCTGATGCCAATGTTCCTTACCCCATGGTTACTGTCCAGGGTGAAGGCGTTTTTGAAGTGCCTGTTGGTCCTATTCACGCTGGTATTATTGAACCAGGGCATTTTAGATTTAGTCAGTCGGGTGAACAAGTCATCCATTTGGATGCCAAACTATTTTTTACCCATAGAGGCATTGAGAAGGGAGTAGAGGGGCTGTCCATTGAATTAGCTGCTTATCGCGCTGAACGTATTTGTGGTGCCTGTAGTGTATCCCATGCCATATCTTATGCCCAGGCTATTGAAACAATGGCTCATATCCATATTCCTCAGCAAGCTGAATATCTCAGAGGACTGGTCGCTGAACTGGAACGTTTGTATAATCATGTGGGTGATATTGGTAATTTGTGTGCAGGGTTAGGTTTTGCTGTAGGAACGAGTCATGGTTCCCGGCTTAAAGAATTAATCATGCGTTTGAATGAAAAATTAACGGGCAATCGTTTTTTGCGGGGCATGGTCATTCCTGGTGGCGTAACCCATGATATAACGCCAGAATTTTCCCGGGAAATGCAGAGAGCCTTGGATAAGTTAGCCAGTGAGTTCGTTGACATGATGGGATTGTTACATCATAACAGTGCTTTTGTGGATCGGGTTAATCATACAGGCATATTGACTCGGCATGCGGCTCTTGATCTGGGAGTGGTTGGTGTAGCGGGCAGAGCCTCCGGGATAGATCGTGATCTAAGGCGAGATCACGCGTATTCGATTTATAAAAAACTAAAGTTTACAGTGCCGGTACAGACAAGTGGCGATGTTGATGCACGGCTCTGGATTCGCGCCGCTGAAGTAGAGCAATCATTACAAATGATCAGGCAAATCCTTGATGAGATGCCTAGTAGCCAAGGCACACTAAAGGTTCATATTCCTGAGATTAAACCTTACAGTAGTGGTCTAGGTTATAGTGAGTCAGCGCGAGGCAGTAATCTCCATTGGGTTATGGTTGGTGAGAATAATAAGATATACCGCTATGTCGTTAGGTCAGCATCCTACGCAAACTGGCCGGCTGTCACTGTGGCTACTCCTGGCAATATTATCCCGGACTTTCCCTTAATTAATAAGAGTTTTGAATTATGTTATGCATGTCTTGATCGCTAAGGGGGTTATATAGGTAATGCTAAATATACTGAAAAAAATTATTTATACTGGTATTGTGACTGAAAAATATGATGAGGGTCAGATTCCAGCCCTGTTTCGTGGTGAAGTATTCGTCGCCAATAATGATTGCCAAGGCTGCCAGATTTGCGCTAACGTTTGTCCGACGAAAGCCATTGTCATCACCGGGGAAGAGATGAGTATTAATCACAAGGCTTGCATTTTTTGTGGGCGGTGTGTAGAGCATTGTGAATCCCAGCAGATGGTGCATACTGATCATTATAAGCTAGCTACTTTATCTGGTCGTTTAGCGGATCATACGGGCAAGTTATTAATGACAAGAATCAGGGCGATACTTGGTCGTTCTCTGCATATTAGACATGTGGATGTTGGTTCGTGTAATGCCTGCGATTTTGAAATGAACGCCTTGAGTAATCCTTTCTATGATTTACAACAATACGGTATTGATTTTGTTCCTGCGCCTCGACATGCTGATATGTTGATGGTTACAGGGGTGGTGACTCGGAATTTAACCCAGGCTTTACTGATGACGTATGAGGCCACGCCTAATCCTAAACTTGTTATGGCCGTTGGCGCCTGCGCCGCTAGTGGTCAGGTTTTCGGTAGTAGTTATGCTATCCGAGGAGCCGTTGATGAACTAATACCTGTCGATATTTATGTTCCAGGTTGCCCACCACGGCCACAGGCTTTGCTGTATGGACTATTATTAGCCATGGATAGACTGTAAAGGGACGGGCTAGCGTTTTTCTTACTCTATTTCTGTCATTGCGAGTGTAGGGTCGCAATCCCCTACTTGTTCAGAGATTGCTTCACTACTTCGCAATGACAACGAAGGACGCGCTAACGGTTTTTTTACCAAAGATTGCAGGATTTTTTTATTCTGTATCGAAAAGACTAATAGAGACTTAATCTGAAAAAATACAAATGCCAAAGGAGGTATCTTTATATGAAAACTATAATTAATACCAATGGAGCACCCCAAGCCATTGGACCTTATTCTCAGGCCATTAAGGCAAATGGGTTTTTATTTATTTCCGGCCAGATTCCCTTAGATCCTGTAAGCGGCCAGATCGTATATGGTGGAGTTGAACTACAAACCTACCAAGTGCTCAATAATCTGAAAGCAATTTTAGCCCATGAAGGTTTGACTTTTGACAATGTTGTTAAGACAAGTGTTTTTCTGGATGATATGGAAGACTTCGCAGTTGTCAACAAGGTTTATGCCCAGTATTTCACAAATGAGCCGCCAGCCCGCGCTTGTGTACAAGTAGCTAGGTTGCCTCGTGATGTAAGTGTGGAAATTGAAGCCATTGCAGCATATTAAAGAAAGAACCTCAAAACCAATTGGTTTTGAGGTTCTTTTGCCATATCAGAAAGTTTAAGTTTTACGAACTGCAGAGGCGCAGAGAAGGTTTATCCTCTACGACCTTTGTTGATTGTGCTTATTTTTTTTCAAATTGCCGGATTGCTTTTTAGTCGGCTCTGTGGGCTGTTTGCGTAGGCCGCACCAGATAAATAAAAGGCTACCAATGATAATGATTGCTAGGCTGGTCAATTGGGCTGATTTTAAGCCAAATAGTAGGGTACCATAATCTCCCCGCAAGTATTCTAAAAAGAAGCGTGCTATTGAGTATAAAATGGCATATAAAATAAATACTTGTCCTTTGGCATGGTTGGTCGTACGGAACAGTAGTAGTAAGACAAAGATGATAATATCAAGTTGTCCTTCCCATATTTCAGCAGGCCAAAGGGGCTGATTGCCATAGACCTGATAGGCCAAGGTTGTAGAGGGATAGATGATGCCAAAGGGGCCACCTGTAGGGCTACCGAAAGCATCTCCATTTAACAAATTGGCCATGCGCCCAATGGATTGTCCCATGATGATCGCTGGGGCAACAATATCAGCCAAAGCCCAAGTATCAATATTATGATATTTGGTGTAAATTACGCCCGCGATTACGCCAAACAATATGCCACCTTGAATGGCCATTCCTCCTTGCCAAACAAAGGGAATTTCCAATAAGTGATGACTGTAATAACCCCAGTCAAAGAAAAATACATCCCACAATCGTCCACCGACAATACCTGCGAGTCCTCCATAAATTCCGATATCAACCACGTGTTGGTGCCAGCGCCCATCTTGTTTAGCTAAAAAATAGGCCGTACCTGTAGCCAGAATAATACTTAGACTGAGTATTAGCCCATAAGCTCTAATGGGGAAATCACCGATGAAAAAGAGATATTGATGCATAAAGTCCTCCTAATGATTGTCCATTACTAGTGTTTGTTACAAAATGTCCATCTACATTGTTGTTCGTCATGACTAGCAGCTGAACATTTTGTAACAGCCTCTGCTATATAGTATAACAAAATTTGGCGATATAATAAATGCAAAGTGGATAATAGAGTTTTATAAAGAAAACTGGCCTTACGTCAAGCTCCGAGATGCGCAGGCGTAAGGATGTTCGACAACAATGCATTCGACAAAAGGATCTAAGAAATTGGTGCTACTTCTTCGGATTGGGATTTGTAATAAATTCTGATGACGTAAAAAAGGAGTTAAAAGCCTTTTGGCGAATGATGAAAGAATTCCCAGAGTCGTAATGCGTGTATTAATAGGAGTTGATAGCATGAGTAAAAGAACTTTATTTCTTGTAATAGGAGTTATTATGGTGGCCTTAGGTTATTATGGGTATACCCTACATAACGCTGATACTAATAAGTTGGCGCCATCAGCTGGGGCTGGTGTAAAGATTGGACAAACGTTGACCCCATTTAATCTTGAAAGCTTGGATGGGTCCCAAGTGACGGTTGGCCAACCAGGAAAAATAACGGTAATCAATTTTTGGGCTACTTGGTGTCCGCCTTGCAAAGAAGAAATGCCTGAACTTGAAATATTTGCCCAGCAAAATCAGCAAAAGGTGAATTTTTATGCTGTAAATTTACAGGAATCAAATGGGAAAATAAGTGATTTTATGCGTACAAACAAATATACTATGTTAGTCTTATTAGATAAAGATGGAGGAGTCGCGAAAAATTTTCAAGTTACTGCCATTCCGACCACTGTTATCGTCAATAAACATGGCATGGTAAAATATCGTAAGACCGGTCCGATGACGAGGAATGAGCTTGAGGGCATAATAAACAGCTTATAGTGCATCAAGTAAGAAGGACTTCTTACTTGATGTCAGCCCAATTGAACACGACAGCAAATTCATTTCTGTCAGACGGATTTAGCAAGTATTCAAGTATTGGTGAAAGACTAAAAAAGTGCATGAAAAGTTGGATAAAGTCAATAAGAAAGAGAAGCAAAAAACTT
>Ga0209123_1001663_pt1 | contig 21092 bp, 23 predicted proteins | sample BarGraIncu00431A_FD_184500 | JGI IMG/M metagenome (GOLD analysis project Ga0209123, IMG submission 184500) | Arctic peat soil microbial communities from Barrow, Alaska, USA - Barrow Graham LP Incubations 004-31A (SPAdes) (version 2) | ecosystem: Environmental > Terrestrial > Soil > Wetlands >... | reverse complement strand
CGTTAAGTTAAGGGATATCCGGTGCAGAGGCGGTGCCTTGTCCCCCCTATGGAATAGGGGGGAAGCCGAACGTAGAGAGGCAGGGGGGTGATTTGCCTGGGCTACAGCCCCCCCTGTCTCGCTACGCGAGCCTTCCCCCCTGTTCCCACAGGGGGGACCAAGCACCACCAAGCCCTTAACTATAACGGCAGTTCTCCCAGGCCCTCCCGGTAAGAGGGGACTCTTTGGGCGCTTTCTGGCACTCTTAACAGCGCGCTACTTCAGTCAATGGTTCGAAATACGGCGACTTTTATCAAGGTCCTGCGACTAAAAGGGTTTGAGATAAGGTGCTTTTTTACATTATTTTGATTGACTATGGCTGATAGCTACAGTTACTATCCGCACTTATGTCATAACGAAATGGTATACCAGAGGTTCATGCCAGTCATCAAAATCTTCATAGCTGTCCTGCTCGCCTTGCTGGTCGCTACGCCGGAGCTTTTCGCCGCGCAGGCGGGAAAAGGGACCATTTTCACCCTCTGGCCGCTGATCGACTACCGGGAAAGCCCAGCCGAGGGGTTCAGCAACCTCTCCCTGCTCGGACCGCTGATAAAGTTCCAGAAAAAGGGCGACGACCTCGACAGTGCCGTGCGACCTTTCTTCTACCGCAAGGAGCAGGCAAAAGAGGGGACTTCCTCGACCTATTTCTTGTACCCGGCGGCCTTCCTGGAAAGCACCCCGGACACCGATACCTACGAGGTCATGCGGCTTTTCCAAACCTCGCATTTCCGCAAGACTGACGAGGAAAAGCATAACGGCACCTCCATGCTGCTTCCCTTCTACTTCTCGGGGGAGTCGCCCAAGCGTGGCAGCTATCGGGCCGTGTTCCCTTTCTATGGCGACATCTATGACCGCTTTTGGCGCGACGAATACCACTTCCTGATGTTTCCGCTCTACGGGAGCACGGTAAATCGCGGCACCACGACCAAGCACTACCTCTACCCGTTTTTCTCCACAACGAGCGGAGAAAAGGAAAGCGGTTTCGAGTTCTTTCCCCTTTACGGGGAGTCCCATAAGGAGGGGGTATACAGTAAGAGGTTCGTGCTCTGGCCTTTCTATACCTCGGGAAAAAGCGGCCTCAATACGGAGAACCCGGTCGAAAAAAGTTTTCTCTTTCCGCTCTACGCTGCGACGGATTCGCCTAAAATGACTTCGCGCAGCTACCTGTGGCCTTTTTTCGGCTATACTGACGACCGGGGTCGTAAGCTGAAGGAGATTGACTACTTCTGGCCTTTCATCTCAACGGTGCGCGGTGAGACCCGGAACGCCAACACCTTCCTGCCGATCTATTCGCGGGAGAACTTCCCCGGCGGAGAGAAGGTCTGGTACGCCTGGCCCTTCTTTCGGCACGAAGAGATCCGCTCCGACATCTTCAACCAGGACCTGGACCGGGTGCTTTTCTTCCTGTACCGAGACACGCGGGAGAGCTGGCCCAAGGACGGCAGTCAACGGCGCCGCACCGCCCTCTGGCCGCTCTTTCTTTACAATAGCAGCCCGCATGGAGTATCTTCCATCTCCCTGCCGGCTCCCGTGGAATCCGTTTTCAACAAGGAAGGGATTGAGGAAAACTGGGCTCCGCTTTGGCGCATCTATCAGAGGCGCTGGGATGAGGACGGCAACTCGGCCTCCTCCTTCTTATGGAACCTGTTCTGGGAGGAGAGGCGCGGCCAGGAACTCGCCTACGAACTGTTTCCGTTGATCTCCTACCGAAGGACCAAAGAGGAGAGCGACCTGAAGCTTTTGAAGGGTTTGATCAGCCTGAAGAGAAGCGGAGAGGAGAAGGAACTGAATCTTCTCTGGCTTCCCTACGGCCTGAAATGGGGGGGGATGTGACGGAATTCTTCGGACGCGTGGGGAAAAAAATACTCTATTTTAACCAGGTGCTTGGTGAAATGGTTATCCTGCAGGGGAAGATTTTCTATTACTTCCGCGAAGCGCCCCGTAATGTGCAGAGCATCTTGACCCAGATGGCGATCATCGGCTACGATACCCTGCCGGTGGCCGCGGTCATGGCTTTTTTCGTCGGGATGGTGCTTGCCCTGCAGACCGGCGTCGAGTTGCAGAAGTACGGCGGCCAGAACATCATCGGCGCCATCGTCGGCCACTCCATGGTGCGCGAGCTTGGGCCCGTCATGACCAGTTTCCTGGTAGCCGGGCGGGTCGGTTCCGCCATGGCAGCGGAACTCGGCGTCATGACCGTCTACGAGGAGATCGACGCCCTGCGGACCCTCGATATCGATCCGGTGCGCTACCTGGCCATGCCGCGCTTCATCGCGTGCCTGATCTGCGTTCCCGCCCTGGTGATCTATTCGGACTGCATCGGGATCGTCGGCGGAGCGCTCATCAGTAACCTGCATCCGCAGATTTTCGTTTCCTACGCGACCTACTACGACAGCCTGACCGCCGCTCTCAAGGTGAAGGAGATCGGTATCGGACTTACCAAGGCGGTCGTCTTCGGCTCGCTGGTGGCGTTGGTTTCCTGCTACGTCGGTTTTGCCACCACGGGGGGCGCCCGGGGGATCGGTGAGTCGACCACCCGGAGCGTCGTGTTGTCGTTCATGCTGATTCTGGTGGCGGACTACATCCTGACCAGGGTGCTTATGTGAGAGGCGTTGAGTTGTTGAGTTGTTGAGTTGTCTGGTCATCAGGCAGCGCGATTTTTAACCTTTTTGATTTTTATTGCCCTTTTTTTCTTTTTTTGGAGGAAATATTCCCATGGCTCTCTCGGTAGAGAAAAAGGTCGGCATGTTTTTCGTGCTTGGTCTGATCATCCTCGGCGTGCTCCTGGAGGTGGGGGAGAAGTGGAATCCGTTCGAGAAGAACGTTCCCTACAAGACCTTCCTCACCTCCATCACCGGCCTCAAGTCGGGCGACCCGGTGCGTCTTGCCGGCGTCGATGTGGGGAAGATCACTAAGATCACCATTCTGACCGACAAGATAGAAATCGATTTCGAGGTAAAGCCGGGAACCCAGATACGGACCGACACCGTCGCGGGCCTGCGCCTCACCAACCTTTTGGGCGGTCAGTTCCTGGGCCTTTCCTTCGGCACCCCCAAGGCCGCGCTGCTGCCGGCGGGGAGCGTCGTCACCGGCAAGGATGTGGCGAACATCGATATCATCGTCGATAACGTGAGCGACCTGGCCAAGGACTTCAAGGCCCTCATCATCAATCTGAACAAGAACCAGGAAGAGGTGCTGCATAAAGTCTCCGCCATCCTGGACGACAACCGCGGCAACCTTAAGGGGACCATCACCAACCTGAAGAACATCACCGAGAAGTTTGACCGCGGTGATGGTTCGCTTGCCCTGTTGTTAAACGACAAGAAGCTTTATAGCGACGCGAGCAGCGCCATGGCAAGTTTCAACGGTGTCGCCGGGAAGATTGAGCGGGGCGAGGGAACGCTCGGCAAACTTATCAACGATGACACCTTCTACCGCGACGCCTCGGCGGTGGTGACCGACTTGAAGGTCGGAGTCAAGGACCTCAACGCCGGAATGCGCAATGTGAACGAGATCACCGCCAAGATCAATCACGGTGAGGGAACCATTGGGAAACTGGTGAACGACGACGCTCTCTACAACCAGTTGCGCGACGCCACCAAGGATGTCGGCGAGATCGCGCACAAGATTAACAGCGGCCAGGGGACCATCGGGAAGCTGGTTAACGAGGACAATCTGTACCGTGACACCACCGCGACCTTGAAAAAGGCCGAGCGGGCGATGGAGGGGTTAGGAGACACTGGACCGATATCCGTGCTCGGCTCGATTATCGGTACGCTTTTTTAAGATTTAGTCCCTTTGGCCAAGGTGCGGTTCGCTCTTTTTAAGAGCATTTCCTTTGGCTCAGACGCCGTTGGAACAAGTGTAGCTTTTGGCAAACTTCATCAGTGCTGCAAACACGTCCCTCCCCTTTCAAGGGGGAGGACAGGCGGGGGATGGGGGATCTATGCCTGGCTATCCCCATCCCCACCCCGACCCTCCCCTTGAAGGGGAGGGAGCGTTTCGCTCATGTCGTTGAATAGTTCCAAAACAATAACTGCTAGTGCCCGGACATCGTCCCCGCGCGTCCTGCGGCGTGGAAGCGTACTCCTGGGCGCTCCCGCGTCCGGCACCGGAGGAAGCGCTGGAAACATGCCCTTGGTGCGCTGCCACGCAGATCCGACCCCCAAATTTCTTACCTCAAAGGTTTAGCCCAATGGATGATTTCTTTCGCATAGCCCTCGGCACCTTCACCATGCGCCCCTACGTTTTTGCTTTTTTCGCCACCTACCTGGTCGCGGCGGTTCTGCACCTGGGCTGGCGCAAAACCATCTGGTTCACCGTCGTCGGGTATCTGATCGCCTTCAGCTCTGAATACTCCTCCATCAACAACGGTTTTCCCTACGGCTGGTACTACTACATCGAGGCCACCCGCGGCAAGGAACTCTGGGTGGCCGGCGTGCCGTTCTTCGACTCGCTCTCCTACGTTTTCCTCTGCTACTGCAGCTACGCAACAGCGCTCCTCGTGCTCTCTCCCGTGAAAGGGAGCCGGTGGGACCTGATCACGCTGGAGACCGGCCGCCTGAGGCGCTCCTTCTCGGCCCTGCTGTTGGGCTCGCTCTTTCAGGTCTTTCTCGACATCGTGACCGATCCGGTCGCCCTGCAGGGGCAGCGCTGGTTCCTGGGGAAAATCTACGGTTACCGGGAGGTGGGGACCCACTTCGGGATACCTCTTTCCAACTATCTCGGATGGTGGCTGGTGAGCGCGCTCATGATCGGGGCGCTCCAGTTGATAGATCGCTTGGTCGGTGGCAAGGAGAGGCCGGTCGGGGTCGTGGCGGCACCCTTTCGCTCCCTTTATGCGCCCTTTCTCTACCTCTGCGTGGTAGCCTTCAACCTCGGCGTCACCGTCTACATCGGGGAAAAGCTCATGGCCCTCTGCGGCCTCTTCATCTTCATCCTTCCCATCGTCATGGCTTCGGTTCTGCTGGCCAACAAGGTGAATCGTTACCGTAAGGATGAACTCGCAGCGCACCTGATGGAATTTCCCTGGTCGCCCGCGGCGGGTGCTCCCGAGGGCGCCGGCGGGAATACCCTCAAGGGGAAGCTTCGTCTCTACCAGTGATGGTTTTTCTTTTTCTATGAGGACAATATGAACGATCCCGGCATCCGTTGGCAACAGCGCTTTCAGCATTATCAGAAGGCATTACTGCTGTTAAGTAAGGCGGTTGAACTAAGTCAGCTACGGCCGCTGTCGGAAATCGAACAGCAAGGGTTGATCAAAGCTTTCGAGTCACCCATGAGTTGGCCTGGAATGTGATGAAAGACTATTTTGAATACCAGGGCAATTCCACGATCATGGGGTCTCGGGACGCCACCCGTGAAGCCTTTCAGCGCAATCTGATTAGCGACGGTGAGGGATGGATGGAAATGATTATCAGCCGTAACGTGACATCACACACCTACAACCAGGATATCGCCGACGAAATATCGAGTAAGGTGGTCACGCAATATGGCTCGCTGTTGCAGGCATTTCGGGTCAGGATGCAGGATTTGCTAGATGGGAAATGATGGAGTAAATTTGCAGTTCGGACTGAAAGTAAGCACCACTGAACGCATCAAAGGGGTTTTTACCTGCCACCCGGAGGTGCGCCAGGTAGTGATCTACGGCTCGCGCGCCAAAGGCAATTATCGCAATGGCTCGGATATTGATCTGACCATCATAGGGGAGTCTGTCTCGCTCTCAGAGTTGATGAAGATTGAAGCGGAACTGGACGATCTTTTGCTCCCTTACAAGATCGATCTTTCTCTGCTCCATAAAATAGGCGATGCCAGCCTGCTAGACCACATCAAGCACGTGGGTGCGGTTTTTTTTGAAAACGAAGGGAACGTTTGATATCACTTCTCTGCAGTATCCTCCCCGGTTACCTTTAAGCCGCGCAACAGGAGCATCTCCTTCTCGAAGCATTCCGGGCATAAGCCGTGACTGAACATGGCTTCCGAATGCTTCGAAATATACTGCTCCAGCTGTTGCCAGCTCTCCTTATCGTCCCTGATCTTCTTGCAGACCCCGCAAATAGGAATGACGCCCTCCAGCCTTTTTACCGCGGCTAGCGCGGTTTCCAGTTGGGAAACCTTTTCCTCCAATTGCACCGTGCGCTCGGCGACCTGCAGCTCCAGAGTCGTGGCATAGATTTCCACGCGGTTCTTGGAGGTCTCCACTTCGCTGACCAGACTACGGATGTAGGTATCGAAGACGAGCGTTATGTCGAAATAGAGCAATTTGTCCAGAGCCTGACAGGTATCTGCCAACACTGCAGTGTCTGAGATCCGGTGCTCCAATACTTTCATGATAATGTCTTTGAGTGTCTTAACCGCGGACAGGTACAGTTTTGGTTCCACACCGATGCGCTTATGAACCAAGCCGATGCGGAGACGATTGTTGACATATTCAACATCAGTACAGCCGCTGAACAGGTCCAAAACGTAGTTACGCTGTGCTGCATGAATGAGTTTAAGAGTGTCGGCATCACCAATGAGCAGAGCTATTTCTTCAATGGAGATCTGAATCCGATAGAAGTCCGCGACAATGACATCAATCTCTTCCTCAATAAATGGCCGGCATTTTCCCAAGAGAGCAATGTCTTTGCTGGAAAGGGCGAGAAATTCCCTGCGACGTGCTATTTCCACGTCAGTAATCTGCATTTGCGTCAACAAGGTTTGCTCTATCCTTATCATGGTGAGCTCGAAGTAAGTTATTAAATAAGATATGCCTAATAAATGATAGTGTTGATGATTAGGGTAACAGCTAAATATCGGTGCGTTATTATTAACACGCCCGCTGTGACACCGTAATTGCCAAATCAGGCATTTGAGACCTAATACGTTGACGTAAGCAGTATTCTACTCACCCTTCCTGAATTACTCAAGGCAAAATCTCGGGCCTCGTCCATTCAAGTTATGTCTGCTTTATCTGTGAGGTGTTTTCACAACAATCGTTGCCTCGCGAGCGTTAGCGCGGGGGCTTGTGCTCTTTCAGCCGGCAGACCCCGTCCGCGCAGTCGCGCTTGGGAAGATATTTCCTGATCCGGGCGAAACAGCTGTAGGCCAGCCGTGCCAGCAGGTTCAGCCCGGGAAGGGTCACCAGTGTGCCGAGAATTCCATACCAGGTCGAAGTTGGAAAGGCGCGCCAGATGGCCCAAAACGCTTCCACCCCGCGGTAAACCCGCCCCTCGCGGTCAATGGCGTGCATCTCGTGCATGAATGCTTCCCTGCTTATTCCGTAGCGAGCCGGGTCGAAGTCCGGGCCGTTCATGTCCACGAATATCAGGCGGCCCTCGTGCTCCTTGCGCCGGTAAATGCCCATCTCGGTCGCGCAAATCGAGCAGTTGCCATCATAGAAAATCTGCAGGGGGAAAACGGGGTTGATCATGGCTGCTCCTTGCCGCGACTCTAATGAACGTATCGGGCCTAGTCCTTATAGCATACTAAAGGCGTAGCGCAAGGGCGGGCCCGGGGGCAGCGCGGACCTTAATCAACCGATTCCTTGCCGGCCCGGTAGCCTGGGATACAATCAAGCAGTTAACGAGGGACGCGCTACCACCAATTCCTGCTCCCGGAGGGGGAGGATGGCCGAAGGCCGGGAGGGGGGGCACCGGCCAGTGGTGGCAGCGGCAGCTTGCGGGAACCTACTTCCCGGTAGTTTCCTTGGCAGATCCCGCCTTTCAGGACCTTTTGCGGCAGCTCAGTGACGACTGATTTACTATTCAACAATACTTGACGCAATTTTGTAGAAGCGGTATATTGTAATCAGCCTGTTTCCGAAACGGTAAACTTGGAAGAAATTCTAAGGACACAAAACTGACGGACCCGTTATCATAAAAAATATCAGGTAGCCGAGTTCCCGAAGAAACAGGTTACCTATCCGAAAGGCCATCCATCACATTTGTTGATGAGTGGCTTTTTTTCGTTAGATAGAGTTGTCTCTCCCCCCAGTCATTGATAAATTTAATCCATATAGCGCAAACTCCTCGCTGCTCTTTCTTCGCTATTGCGCTTGCCTGTACCGGGCTTCCTAGAATCTCTTTGACATTGTTTTTTGTCTGCTCTAATGTGCTGAAACGGTGGATTATCATTGATGGGGGCTTGCAAGATCTCTGTTTGATTTTTCATTCTTCCTGGCAGAGTCCACGCTATCAGGCACGTTTCAGTGGATGTTCTTTTAAATAGGTTCTCAAGGCTTCATCAATCCGAGATTGCCACCCCGCCCCGGTGGACTTGAAATCTTCCACCACGTCAGGGGAAAGCCGGATAGCAATCGGCTTTTTAGTCGGAGCCTTTTGCGGGCCGCGGGATCCAGGACGATGGATGATCGCTCGCTCCCAATCTTTCTCGGTTTTGAGGAAGTTGTCCGGGTCATCATTAGCCATGCATTCTATTTCTTCCTCGGAGTATCTGCTGGTACGCAGGCTGTCGGACAATATTTCGCCTCTAGCACGCATGGCGTCAATTTCTTCCGAGGTCCTACTAACTATTTTGCTCATGGTACAGACTCCTTTCCCTGCGGCTGGCCTTGCGTAGCGAGATACAACGAACTGCAACTCCACGAAGTGTGTACGTTAGGGTAAGTGTAATCAGGTCGCCCCCAACCTCGGCAATGGCCAACCATCGTTGTTCGTGTGGCCGATGACTACCAACTGTAACTTTTTGCGGTGACTCATAGACGAGCTCTCCATCAGCAAGATCGTAACCATGCTTGGCAAAGTTTTTCAGTCGTTTGTTTTCGTCCCATTCGTAGATCATGTTTATTGTATATACAATCTATTCCGGTTGTCAATTTATTCAGGAGATAAAGATTGACCTTCCGCTGTGTCGTCACCAGAAAGACCGGGCCCAAAACGATTTTACCGGATCAAGAGGAGAAAGAAATGGTTAGCTTGAAATGGATTGTGATGGCAATTGTGCTGGGGCTGTCTGCCCCTTCGTGGCTTCATGCCGAGGGACCGCTGCCGACCGTTAAGGCAATCAGGGTTTTCAGATCCGGAGACGGCCTGGGTGTGGAGGTGAGCGCCGACAAAAATCTCGAATTCACCTGTACTAAAATGCCGCAACTGCTTAAAATAGTCATTGATCTGCCCCGGACTGAACCAGGCAGATCTGATATTGTCTATAAATATAAATCCGCCCTGATTTCCAATGTGCGACTCGAGAAAAAAACCATCAACGATGTATTAGTCACCCGCATATCGGTGAATCTGCTCGAGGATGCCGATTTTACCGCACAGATTGACCCTTCGGATGGTAGCAAGATGACGGTTCTTTTACATAAGTCTGCACCGGTTGCGGTCGCGACTGTATCTGCCGCGGTCCCGGGAGGTGACGGTTCGCAAAGGCCACCGGCAGTCGGCAAACCTGCTGTGCCGGTTGTTTCCCTGCCCAAGGATGGTTTAAAGCCTCCTGTCCTGAACCATGCATCAATCTCCGTGACTGGGGTCTCTTGCGGTTCGAATTCAGTGGAGATTACCTCCAGCGCTGCCATTGGTGAATTCAAGGCTTTTACCCTGAAAGAACCCGAACGCCTCATTATTGACATTCCGGGTGCCAACTGTGCGCTACACTCGCTTGCCCTGCCGGCCAACAGGTTTGGCTTTTCCAAAGCCCGTTTTGGCCTTTTTGAGGGAAAACTGCGGGTGGTTTTCGACGCGGGCGCCAAACCTTTACCAGGCTACGAGGTGGTTAAAGTCGGAACCGGATTGCGGGTGATACTGCGCGATTGATGAAACAAGCCGGGCTTTGAGGGAGCATTTGAATCGTGGTGGGCGTTATTCATAAAAGTAACCGGAGGACCATGGGATGCTCAACAATTATGGTTTTAAATACGGCAATTGGGAAGCCGCAAAGATCGAGGCAAGAAAAATTCTGGTCGCTACGGCCCGCCGTAACGACCGGATTGCATTCCCTGACTTGGTTCAGCAAATAAAGTCCATTGCTTTTGAAGCTGATGACCATCGTCTCGCTAATTTGCTCGAAGAAATCAGCATCGCAGAGTACCAGGCAGGACGAGGAATGCTTGCAGCTGTCGTGGTTCCTAAAAGGGGAGGCCTACAACCAGGCCCCGGTTTTTCTGAATCAGCGAAAAGCCTGGGAAAAGACACGGCAGATATTCTTGGGTGTTGGCTGAAGGAACTGACCAGGGTTTATGATTATTACACCAATGGATGACAGCACAGCTATTCCTGATGACAGTTACCGCGACAGGCTCGGCAGGGTTGTCTCCGACAGCGCTGACCCTTGGCTTAAGCGCTGGAGCAGTTTGCTGGTCTCAGCGCGCGGCGGCTCTCTTTTGGAGCTTGGCTGCGGCGCCGGACGTGACACCCTGTACCTGACCGGCCTGGGGCTTAAGGTAACTGCGGGGGACTACTCGCAGGAGGCCCGGGACCTCTGCCGCCGTGCCGCTCCCCTGGCTGATATACGTTTGATCGATCTCCGCGGGCCGCTCCCTTTTTCGGACGGGAGCTTCCCGGTGGTGCTCGCGAGCCTCTGCCTGCATTTCTTCCCGTGGTCTATGACTGTCAGCATTATGGCCGAGATCCGCCGCTGCCTGAGCCCGGGCGGTTTGCTGCTGCTGAGGGTCAATTCCTTCCGCGATATCCACCACGGTAACGAAGTCCTACGCGAGATCGAACCGGGCCTTTACCAGATGAATGGTCAATTGAAACGCTTTTTCGATCATGACGCTTTAGAACGCCTGCTCGGAACTGGCTGGCACATTCTCGGTTTCGAAGAGCTGAAGGTTGAGCGTTACGGTGCGTCGAAATTCCTCTGGGAAGCCGTGCTGGAAAAATAGAGCGTGTTTGATGAACTGACTTGTAAGCAGATACGAATTGCTGGTGACATTTAACTATTTACATTTATAATCGGGTAGACGTTACTGCTGAGATTGTTATGCAATAGGTGAGCGCCGGATGAGTTTCCTGACTTGTTCGCCGTCCCTTTTACTGCCACGAGGGCACCGCACCATGTCAGTCGATTTCCACAGACTCTTCAATGCGACTCCGGGGTGCTTCCTGGTGCTTGCGCCGAACTACCCGATATTCACCATCCTCGCGGCGACCGACAATTACCTTTGTGTCACCAAGACTAAGCGCAGTATGATCGTGGGGCGCCCCTTGTTCGAGGTCTTTCCTGACAATCCCGACGACCCCGCGACGCAGGCAACCCACAACACCTGCGCCTCGCTGATGCGCGCCATTGAGTTGCGCGTCCCGGACCTCATGCCGGTGCAGCGGCACGACATTCGTCTGGAGGGAGGCGAGTTCGAGGAGCGTTACTGGAGTCCGATAAATTCGCCGGTCTTCGCTGATAACGGGGAGGTTGACTACCTTATCCATCAGGTTGAAAATGTCACTGGTTCCGTGTTGTTGCAGCTGAAAAATGAATACGAGTTCCGCATGCTGACAGAGAGCCTCCCGCAGATGTTCTGGATTTGCTCTCCCGATGGGTTGAATGTTTATTTCAACCAGCTGTGGGTGGATTACACCGGAATGACCCTGGAGGAGAGCTACGGTCATGGCTGGAACAAGCCATTTCATCCGGATGATCATCAAAGGGCTTGGGAAGCCTGGCAAAACGCGACGACTAACGGCGCCGGCTATGCGCTGGAATGCCGTCTGCGCCGCAAAGACGGCGTCTACAAGTGGTGGCAGGTGCGCGGCGTGCCGGTGCCGGACGAGCGCGGGACGATCATCAAATGGTTTGGTACCTGCACCGATATCCACGAGTTGAAGGAGGCCGAGGAGCGGCTCCGGCGTTATGCGTCGCGCCTTATCGAAATGGAGGAGGCTCTAAGAGAAAAGGTCTCCACCGAGCTTCACGATGATATCGGCCAGGAACTTACTGCACTGAGTCTCAATCTGGCGCACATTGCCCACAACCTACCGCAGGAGTCACAAACAAAACTCCAGTCGACCCTGGACGATTCGCGCAAGCTGACCAAAGCCGTCAGCGTCAGCGTCCGCGAGCTGATGGCCGAACTGCGCCCTTCCCAGCTGGGCGAATACGGTCTGGCCTCAGCCCTGCGCTCCTATGGAGAGCTGTTCGGACAACGGGCCGGCCTTGCAGTCGTGGTGCGGGTCGACCCCCAATTCCCGAGAATGACAGCAGATAAGGAGACCATTCTTTTCCGCATCGCCCAGGAGGCACTCAACAATATCGCCAAATATGCCGGCGCCGCCCGCGTGACGATTTCCCTGGGCTGCGGCGACGCGTCGGTCTACCTCTCCATAGTCGATGACGGTAAAGGTTTCCTGCCGCAAGCTGGCACGGCGCAGCTGCCCGGAAGCGGCTGGGGGCTTACCATCATGCGGGAGCGCGCCGAACTGGCCGGCGGCAGGTTCCGGCTCGTGACAGCTCCGGGAGAGGGGACTGCTGTCATCATTGAGATCCAGAAGGCTCTTTAGCTGGCAGGGTTTGTCGCCAGCCCAACACATGGAATGGGGTCGCATCTAATGACGTTGCAAAAACTCCTCGGAATTGATTTGCCGATCATTCAGGCCCCGATGGCAGGTGTACAGGGAAGCGCACTCGCAGTTGCGGTGTCCAACGCGGGCGGACTCGGCTCGCTTCCCTGCGCCATGCTGGACCTGGCTACCCTGCGCCAAGAACTGGTGGTCATCAAAGCGCAGACTGCCCGGCCGTTTAACGTGAACTTTTTCTGCCACCGGCATCCCGACCCGGACAATGCGCAGGATGCCGCCTGGCGGGCCGTTCTTTCGCCCTACTTCACCCAGTACGGGGTTGACCCTGGTGCGATTGCCACCGGGTCCGGGCGCGTCCCTTTCAGCCGTGCCGCAGCGGAACTGCTGGCGGAGTTCAGGCCAGCGGTGGTGAGCTTTCATTTCGGACTTCCTTGCGAGGACTTGTTGGCGCTGGTGCGCAGTTGGGGCGCGAAGATCCTCTCTTCGGCAACGACCGTCGAGGAGGCCTGCTGGCTGGAAGCGCGCGGGGTTGATGCCGTAATCGCACAAGGGTTGGAGGCGGGAGGGCATCGCGGGATGTTTCTCTCGGCCGATCTCCACACCCAGATGGGTACCTTTGCCTTGGTGCCGCAGGTCGTGCAGTCGGTGCGGATTCCGGTGGTTGCTGCCGGCGGCATCGCCGACTCGAAGGGGGTCGCGGCCGCCCTGAGGCTGGGCGCTGTCGGCGTGCAGGTCGGGACTTCTTATCTGCTTTGTCCCGAAGCAACCACGAGCCCCGTGCATCGCAGCGCCTTGAAGGGAGAGGCGGCCCGGCAGACAGCGCTCACCAATGTGTTCAGTGGTCGGCCCGCCCGGGGCATCATGAACCGTCTCATGCGGGAGCTTGGCCCGCTGAGCGCCGCAGTACCGGCCTTTCCGCTAGCGAGTTCGGCCCTGGCCCCCTTGCGCACCAAGGCTGAGAGCCTTGGTAGGGACGATTTCTCGCCCTTGTGGGCCGGGCAAAATGCCAGCGGGTGCCGGGAGGTTCCGGCTGCCGTTCTTACCTTGGAGCTGGCGAAAGCAGCCGCAGTCGCAGTCGCGCCCGCCACCATCTAGGGACGGTATAGAGCACCACCCTGGCGGAGTGGGCGGCAACTGGTTAAGTCAGATGAGTCCGAAAATCCCCTCTCCCGGAGGGGGAGGGTTAGGGAGGGGGAAATTTTCCTCGACTATACGCAGCTATTCATCGTGGGCAGCATGGTAGATGAAACTCTAAAGGGGGCATTACTATGGGAACTAAGGGACGTGAAATCATCGGGATGGATGTAGAGGAGCTTATCAACCTGTTGCGCAAGGCTTATAGCGACGAGTGGCTTGCCTATTACCAGTACTGGCTGGGGGCCAAGCTGGTTAAAGGTCCGATGAAGGATGCAGTCGGTGCGGAACTGCTGGTGCATGCCGGCGAGGAACTGATGCACGCCGATCTGCTGGCCATGCGCATCATCCAACTCGGTGGGACGCCTGTTACCAAGCCTGAGGAGTGGTACCAGTTAGCCAACTGCGGCTACGAGGCCCCGGATGATCCCTTTGTCCAGACCCTTTTGCAGCAAAACATCAAGGGGGAGCAGTGCGCCATCGGCGTGTACAAACAGCTGATGGACCTTACCCGCGAGAAAGATCCGGTCACCTACAACGTGCTGCTGACCATCTTGCAGCAGGAGGTGGAGCATGAAGAGGACCTGCAGGCTCTACTGGAAGATTACGAACTGCTGGTCAGGGTCATGAGGGGAGAGCAGTAGTTAGGGGGAGGGGGATGGGGCGCCGGATTCCCCCATCCCCACCCCGACCCGACCCCTGTAGGGGAGGGGGAGTTGAAGCATGGCAGAAAGGGGAACGCACATGATCAGATATCTAGGCATCCTGTTTTTACTGACAACCTCACTGGGAGGCTGCGCTAGCTATCCCGATACCAACCTGGAACGGTTGCTGAGCCTGCCGCAGCACTACCGGCAGTTTGACGCCGCCTTGTCCTGGCAGGTAAGGAGCAACGATTCGCAGACGCTGATCGACGGCGAGTTTAGAAATATCCGCTACCAGTTCATGGAAAACATCGAGGTGTGGGTGGTGCTGCATGACGCATCGGGAAAAAAGGTCGCAAGCTCAGTGAGTTACCTGATTCCTCACGAGGTCAAACGTGATGAAATCGTACCGTTTAGTTTGCGTCTGCCGGTTGCGGTTTCACCCGGCACCAAACTGTTTTTCACCTACAAATACTCGGGGACGGATGGCGGCGACGACAAGGGCGGCGACTGGACCCAGAGTTTTACCGCGGAGGTCCCCGCACCTTAGGACCGGGCGCAGCCGGGCTCTCCTTGCTCTGCCGCCTTGCTACTCTTCCAGTAAGGGAGCCAGCATCAGCTCCACGGCTTGCCAGTCGACAAACGGCCTCTCATCGGCATGTATCGGCATGCATAACGGAATGCCCAACGCTGCATCGTCGATGTACAGATGCGCATAGGCTTTGGGTGAGTTGGTCCATTCCTTTTGAGTCGGATTGCTGTTGATGCCGTACAGGGGGATATCGCGCACCTTGAACCACTGAACGGCATCCTGCAGATATCTGTCACTACGCATGGTCCAGAGGATCAGTAAGTGTCCTGATGCTGACAGTTTCTTCAGAACAGTCTCTGCTCCGATGTCTCTTCCTATAGCCGGATACTCATGGGTCGTACAGGTGCCGTCAAAATCTACCGCGATGATCATCTTAATACCTCTACTGTGTCTCTAACTGCCGAAGGACCCTTCAGCTGCCAGTCTTTTTCCCTTGGCTGCCAAGTTTACCGGATAACCGGTCAGACCAACAGCAAAATTATGCTCTCAAGCTTTCGCAGCTGATCGGACGGACCTGCGTGGCGCTGCCAAGGTCCGCCGCCGGTTCCCTAAAGGTAGTGTTGCTGGTGGCAACTTGGGCATATGCAGTGGCTGAATTGGGGCGGAGGGGGGGGGGCGACCAGTTTGTGGAAGGCTGGAAAAGCCTTGGGTAGATTTGGAGAACGCGACCCGGAAAGGGGACCTGCTCGGAAAAGCCGACCGGGCTGCCCTGGCGGCGCAGGGCAAACCGGTCATTTTTCCGGCCTAGGAGTGGCGCGGCACCGGGAGGCAGCCCTCTTCGTCCAGAGCCTTGAGATATGCGGAACGCAGTTCCAGAAAGGCCTGGGTCAAGCGCTCGGTGAGGGTCTTATTACTGCACCCCACGAGTTCTAAGAGGCCGTTCTCCTTGCTCGCCACCAAGCGGTCAACATGCGTGGAGCGGTAGTTGATTTCGACGTGCGTGTGACCCTGCGCCCAACTGACCAGGCTGAGCATCGCGTCGACCACAAAGAGGTCAATGGAGTAGACTGCCGCCACCGTAGGATGTTCTTTGAGCTTGAAGACAACTCTGATCTCCGGGTAGGGGAACTCTATCCCCGGGAGATGGTCCGAGCCGCCGTTGTGTGTAGCGGCTGTTGGCAGCACTTCGATGACACAATCAAGCAGCAGCGAATCGATGTTGATGGGGGTCTGTGCTGGCAGTTTGAGTGCCGCTCGGGCGAATTTCTCGCCGTGTTCAAGATAGAGTGCCAACTGCATGGTAGCCACCTAGTGTGTCTATAAATTTTGCGCCACTCTATCACACTGGATAGCCTGATATCAATTGGATTGAACTGCCTGCCGACGGCGCAATAAGAACGGTCGCCCTGGCGGTCAGGATTTCATGAACATCAGGAAGCATTGCACGGAAATTATCTTCAGCAGCATGCTGAGCGGATACGCCTCCGCGTAGCCGGACTCGACCCTTTCGTTGCCGCAGCGCCCGACGGCGAAGCCGAGTACCGCCGGCTGGGTCTGCACTCCGGCCAGGATCCCCGCGACGAAGGGCCAGGACTTGTCGGTCATGGCGCGGGTCAGGAAAACCGTCACCAGGCAGGTCGCCAGGGTGACGAGCCCGCCCAGGGCCAGAACCGAGAGGTTGATCGGGGCGGTGTGCAAAAGCCCCCCCGCCTTGATGCCTGAGCAGGCCAGAAATACTACCAGACCGAGTTGGCGCAGCGATATCGAGGCGCCGTACGGCATGTACCAGGTCAGCGGGCCGGTCCTGCCGAGGGCTCCCAGCACCAGCGCCACGATCAGGCATCCCGCGACCGGGCCGATCTCGAAGGTCCCGGCGCCCATCGGCAGGCCGATTTCGACGGTTCCCAGGGCGATCCCCATCGCAAGTCCCAGCCCGAAGGTCAGGATGTTGAATTCGCTCGCTTCGTGGTAGGAATCGCCGATGAACTCGGAGATCGCCAGAAGGTTCTCCCGCGGCGCGATCACCCGCAACCGGTCGCCCGGCATGATGGTAGTTTCTGACTTGGGTATAAAATCGGTGTCGCCGCGTCTTATTCTGGTTACGATCCCTTCGAAGTTGCGCTTGAGGCCAATTTGCCGCAACGTTTTGCCGTAAACCGCGGGGTTTGACACGAAGATGCGCCGGAAATCAAGCTGACTTCGATCGTGGGTGACATCGCCGTCGTGCGCGACGCCCAGCAGATCCGTGGCACGCCGCACGTCTTCCGACAAACCGATGATGGTCACGATGTCGCCGTTTTTGATTACCGAGAGTCCCGAGATGGCGAACTGCTCCTCGCCCCGCACGCAGCGACCGAAGCGAACCGAGAGCGGAAAGCGCTCCAGTAGGCCCGCGACGGCCTCGCCGGGCTCTTGTATCTTGGCGATCACGACGGCCGCGCTGGCCAACTTGTCGCCAACGTCGTGCTTCTCGCGCCTAAGCGGCCAGGTAAGGAGCAGGATCGGGATCAGCACCCCCAGCGGATAGCTGATGGCAAAGCCGAGGGTCGCTTCCGCCCCTCGCGGACCAAGGATCGTGGTGGCAGCGGCGAGCGCGGGCGTGTTGGTCAGGGCGCCGGCGAAAACGCCCGACGCGGTGCTCGAGGGAATCTGCAGCATCCGTGAGGCCAGGATGTCGACGCAAAAGGCGACGCCCACGGCGACCGGCGGAATCAGCAGGAAGCGCCAGCCTCCATGCGACCAGGTGTCGATCAGAAAATCGCTCGAGGAAAGCCCGATCGCGTACACGAAGAGCGCCAGGCCGAAAGTCGCCAGGGCGTCCGGCGGCTTGACCGTGGGCTCGAGATAGCCCCAGAGGATGCCGGCAAAAAGCACTCCGGCGACCCCCAGGGAAATTTTCTTGAAGGTGACTCGGCCCAGCAGGGCGCCGCAGCCGATGGCCAGGCAGACGAGCAGTAACGGGTTATTGAGCATGTGATCTCCTACCAGACTCTCCCTACGGGTGAGAGACTTCTCGACGGTTAAGGTCGCGTCAAGGATAATACCAGCGACTCTCTCCCACGGCTATCCGCACGTCAAGAAAATTGTCGCATCTCGGCCGTTTTACCAAAGCTTTATCAAGGCCGCAGACGCGTCACTCCCACTTCAAGGGAGGAGGAGGGGCGGGGGACGAGGGGACAGCGTTAAGCTAACCGTTCCCTCTGGCTTAAACGCTCCCTCCCCCCTGGCGGGGGAGGGGCGGGGTGAGGGGGAAGACGCCAAACAGCCCTGCAACGGGCATCCTGCCAAGCCCGGGAAGTTAGCTTCCGTTGTTTCTTAGCAAAAGAGGGCGCCGCTTATTGCGACGCCCTCTTTCTTGTTGTCTCAACCTAGGCACTTTTTCTGGCAACGCTCAAAAGAGTTGTTTGCCAGTTCCTCCAAGTCGGAGGCAGGCTAAACCTAGTACATCATGCCGCCTACATAAATGCCGGATGCCACGAAGAGGTCCTTGCCGGGAACCCGGTAAACGTAGGTGAGTTTTTTTGATGGCGCCGTCTTACCCGGCTTGGGCCACATGTATTCCACCCACCCCTGGCCTGCCTTTCTCGCGGTGTTGACGAAAGTCACGAAAATTGCTTTGTCGGTCGGGTCGGTGATCAGCAGGCAGTTGGTGAGCTGGGTAAGTTCCGGCTGCATGGGGTGAGCCAGCATCTTCCCGTCCAGGTTCATCAGAAAAACATAGGTGTCCTTCCAGACAAAGGGTCCTTTCGCGTCGCCTATCTGCCTTATTGCTTCGGCTACACCTTTTGCGTTGATCAGCGCTGCGGCCTCGTGGCACTTCACTACGCATTCTTCTTTGCTCGCCGTCTGCTCAGCCCAGGCAGTCAGGGAACAACAGAGGATCAATAAAAAGACTATGGTTATCTGCAGTTTTTTCATACCAGCTCCTTAGGTTTTTTGAGGTTTAGTCACCTTGAAAATTCATGCTTTTGGCGCAGGGGGTGATCAATTGATCCAGGCTTTGCCGACCGGCAGCACATCCCTTCCGAAAACCTGCAAAAAGATAGTATGAGCCATCATGTACCAGGCGGCAAGGGCGCAGAGCATAAGCTCGTAACCTGCGACAACCGTCAGGTCCGGAAACCCGAAATGGGCCAGGTCCAGCAGTATGAAGCCGAGGAGCAGCAGCGAAAAGGTGGTCGCCATGGCGCCGTGGATCTTCATGGCGGGAATCCACATGATGAAAGTGTAAAGCGTCCAGGCCACCAGAAACCAGCCGATGTCCTTGGTGTCCGAATGGTAAATGTTGAAGAAATTGAGAATGAAAATGATGCCGAGAGCGATCCAGAAAGAGCCGTAGGAAACGAAGGCGCTGTAACCGAAGTTATTGCCGCACTTGAATTCCTGGAAACCGGCTATCAACTGTGCGAGGCCTCCGAACACAAAAGCCAGGGCAACGACCGGGCCTACTCCGCACCAGCCTACATTATGGAACTGGAGTACCATCGTCGTGAGACCGAAACCTGCTAATCCAACCACTCCCGGGTTTCCTGTTGGTGTTTGACCGTTTGACATAAATGAAAACTCCTTAAATTGAAATACCTGCCAAGTCAATGTGCCTGCAGATGCTCACGAGCCGACAGTCAACCCTGCGCCGACCCTTGGTGCTGGTTGAACCGTGGTCCCATCTTTACTGTATACATGCCGGCACACATTAATACCTGCACAAGATAATGTCAAAGAATATCTCCTTTTGAGTAGCAATCTGCCGGTGAAGACTTCGATTGCACCCTGTTTAAGGGCCAGAAAGTAAGCTTTTGACAGTTGTCGCTGTATTTCGAAGGGTCCATTGCTCGGCAAAATGCTGGGTAACTGAAAGCGATTGTTTTCTGAACATCTCCAGTGCTTTCTCTGACCACCTGGCCCGGGCTGCCGTTCGCTGCCGGTCGCAAAAACAGTAACTTAGTGTTGGCACGGTTCGCGCTAAGGGTAGGTCAGAAACAGTAACCGGCATTTCCACTCTTTCAGGCACCATGAGCCGCAGTTCCTGCTCCAGGAACTGCTCCGCACAGGGAGGATTTATGGACATCAGTCTTGGCATCGCAATCACAGCATTTACCCTTTTGACTTTCGTGGTAGTTTCAGTCCCCGTAGCGGAATTCGTGGCATCCAAAAAGAAGTAGTGCGCTGGTGCTTTTTTACCTGAAACTCCAGGGCTTTGGGGGTGAGAAATGACAATTATAGATTGGAGTGAAAAATTCAATTCAGGGATCGAGTCAATTGATGACTACCATCGACAGATAATCGTGCTCCTTAATTGCGCCTATGACAACCTGGTGGTACCCTCCGGCACGGAAGAACCATTCAGGGCCATCGACGAACTGATCGACTATACCGATTATCACTTCAATGTTGAAGAACGCTGGATGAAAGAGACCGGATACCCAGGGTACCTCGAACACCTGGAACAGCATATGAGTTTTGCCGCCAGGGCTCTGGTAATTCGCCAGGATTTGACCAGAGGGTGGAAAAATCTGCCACTGGAGGTTCTTAGCTTCCTGGGGAACTGGTTGATCTATCATATTGAGGCAGACGCTGGTTTCGCACTCTATATCGCCGAGAGCCAGTGGAAAAAATGTGCCTGAGGTGCCGAATACTTCTCCCGGATAGGGTGGAATATCCCGGACATGCTCAATGTTTTTATACGATAGGGGGATGCAATGCCGAGTAACGAACCAATGATTAAACAGAAAGAACGAGATTTCGGAGGCATCATTTCCTGCAGCATCGCCGCCGCTGTCTGGTGGTTTCTTTCCAGCGAACCGAGTACCACTGCGCTGGCACTTGCCGGATTTCTCCTGGTCTCCCTATTCTCGACGTTCTGCATTCTTGCTGTAATGTTGCCCGGACCCGACAGTGAGGAACAACGCGAGTCTTTTGCGCCCCTGCCGCAGTATGATGCTGAAAGGAGAAAGGCCCTGACCTACTGAGGGCCTCCGGCCCAAAAAGTGAACGGAAGAGTGAGCTTGCTACGAGAAAAAGGCCCGAGAAATCGGGCCTTTTCTTTTAGCCCAGGTGTATTAAAAAACCTTTCCTCTTTCTTGTCTTGTGTCTCAGGTAACAGACGCGCTACACTGCTGATAGTACAGCCGCTTTCCTTAAAAATTTTATCCAGTCAGGTACGAATGGCGCTAGTTTTAGCTTGTTTGTAGAAGAATATGTAGCAAATCAAGCCACATAAGGTTTGCATGTTCTAATGAGATATGCTAGTATGCGCCATGCGACCATTGACCTATACCACGCCTTTAC
>Ga0209123_1001662_pt1 | contig 21094 bp, 22 predicted proteins | sample BarGraIncu00431A_FD_184500 | JGI IMG/M metagenome (GOLD analysis project Ga0209123, IMG submission 184500) | Arctic peat soil microbial communities from Barrow, Alaska, USA - Barrow Graham LP Incubations 004-31A (SPAdes) (version 2) | ecosystem: Environmental > Terrestrial > Soil > Wetlands >... | reverse complement strand
AAAATCCAGTAACCCATTTTTCATGAATGTGGGTGGTTTATTAAGGTCAAAGTATGGTGATGATATTTTAGCTAAATATGCATGGGGATTTGGACTAGGAGCTAATCCTAATTCAATTAATCCTGGGACAGGTATAGAAATAAATGAAAATTTTGGGCAAGTATATAATACAGTGTCCCAAAAAAATTTGTCAGCTTCTCAATATCTTTTTAATATTGAGCAAGATTTAACTCTTGGAGTTTCGGCTACAGGTACGAAATTTCCAAAAGTGGATTTGTATGATAGAAATGGAGATGAACAAATTCTTTATAATGGAATAAAACTTTCAGAAATAAAAACAAAAATTAAAAATGGTATACAAAACTCTATAAAAACTGGAACTTTTTCAACAAAGAATTACGTGGATTTATTTAAGCAATTAATTGCCGCAGATCCTAAGTATAAAGCACAAAAATTTACTGCAGCTAATTTAAAAGCTATTGTATATGATGTAAACAGCCTAGCGACTCAGGCACATAGTTCTTTAAGTTATCCATACAATATGTATATTGCATCTATTGGCCAGGGTATGGACAATTTCACACCTCTTCAGATGGCAAATTATATAGCAACTCTTGCCAATGGTGGAACAAGATATAAACTTCATTTGGTTGATAATATAAAAGACTCTAATGGAAAGTTGATATCTCAAACGAAACCTGTAGTAATAGATAAAGCTGATATGAGTGCAAAAACCAGAGATTTAGTTATGCAGGGTATGAATAACGTTACAGGTGCAGGTGGTAATACCGATGGTACTGCGTCCCAAGCACTTGGAGATTTTCCTATTCCTACAGGTGGTAAAACAGGTACAGCACAGTTTAATACATCTGATATACAAAATAAAGTGGGTAGAGGAGATTATGGGTGGTATGTAGGCTACGCACCAGCTGATAATCCTCAAATTGCTATAGCCATAGTTATTTTTGACGGAGGTTATGGTAGTGATGTTGCAAATGTGGCTAAAGGTATGTACGAGAGTTATTTTAAAAATGATCCTCGGCTTTCAAAGTATAAGAATAAGTATGACATAAAATTAAAACGTATTAATTAGCAATATAGTGAATTAAATTATTGTTTACAAATAATTTAATTGCAGGTCATCTAAACTTCATAAAGTAAGACTATAATGAGATTATAATCATTAATTTGATTTTTAATTAGAGCCCCCCTTTAATTAAATATAGAAAGATTATTAACACTGGTGAAAGCCAGTGTTTTTGTGTAATAAATGTATACGTATACCTTTTTTCTAGCGTTTGTTCTTAATATTCTGAATAATCTTTCAACTATTTTTAAAATGTAGCACACTTGTTAATTGATTCATAGTATAATAGAGAAACTTAGCATTATTAGGTTGTGTAATTTTTTACACAATGAGGGGGAAATATGGATGAAAATAGTATATCGATTATTATTTGCTTTACATGTATTTGTAGGACTAGTGGCCATGGTTGGAGGGCCGACTGCTATTTTTAATCCTCAAGAACCATTTGGAATGTCAGTTGAGCTTTTAGAAAATTCACCTTTTAATAATTATCTCATACCTGGAATTATGTTATTTATTCTAATTGGGATTGGAAATATTACTTGCGCTTTGGCTTTTCGTTTCAAGTCAAGGTATCAAGGATATATAAGCGGTGTTATTAGTTGTACTTTAGTCATTTGGGTTGTTGTTCAATGCATGATGCTAGATGCTATTGCATTCCGAAATGTTTTATTTCTTATCATTGGGTTAATTCAAGCAGTCTTATCTATGATTATTTTGTTTGAAAATCGTCAGTTCCCCACAAATATTATCCTGTATTTTTATAAAAAAATTATAGTCATGTCAAAAGGGTAATTCCACCTTTGACATGACCTTTTTTATTAGTTATTAAAATGTAAACAAAAGTGTAGAGTTTCATGGAATCATTAAGAATTTAAAGATTTTCTAGGGACAACCCTTTTTAATAAATCGCATTTCCTTGTAGAAGTTTAAACTAAAGTTTTTGTTGAAATACATATAGTTCAAGACATAATTCATATGTATTGAATAATTTGTAAAATTATAATATAATTAGACTAAATTAGTATTATTTAAGGAGGAAATGAGCATGAATATAAATTTTGATGACATTAAGAAAAAATTTAGTAAGAAAGCTAAAGAGTACTCACAAGATAAAAATAAAACAAAGAGTCTATTAGATGAAGCTATTAAGAAAGCAAAGAAGATAGGACCTTTTGAAGAAATATGGGAAAGTCTACAATTACTTTTTGGAATTGTGAGAGATTGGATAAACGGTAGTTATAAAGACATTCCTACAGGATCAATCATCTGTATAATAATCGGTTTATTATACCTAGTTTCTCCTATAGATATTATTCCCGATTTTCTTCCGGGTGGTTTAATTGATGATGCTGTGGTGTTAGGGATAATAATCAAACAAGTTAGAAGTGATCTAGATAAATATAAAAACTGGCTTGATGAAAATAAAATAGAAGGAATATAAAATGGATTTGTTTAATTTAACCACATTGCAGTGGTTTTGGGTAATACTCGCAGCTTTTTTAGTTGGATTTTCAAAAACAGGAATCAGTGGGTTAACTATGCTTATCATACCCATTATAGCCGGTATATTTGGTGGTAAGGCATCTACTGGAATAATTCTGCCCATGCTTTTGATGGGTGATGTTTTTGCGGTATATTATTATAAGAGGCATGCTGATTGGGACAAAATTAGAAAGCTACTTCCATGGGCACTAGTTGGAATATTAATTGGTGGTTTAGTTGGAAATTATATAAATGATAAACAATTTAAGTCTTTTATTGCTATTTCTGTTTTGATCTGCGTAATTATACTTATTTATACTGAAAAGAAGGGCGATAAACTTAAAGTGCCCAAAGGAGTTTGGTTTAATATTTTGATTGGTATAGCCTGTGGATTTACTTCAATGATTGGTAATGCAGCAGGGCCAGTATTCAGTATTTATCTATTGACAATAGGTTTAAAGAAAAATAATTATATGGGAACAGCATCCTGGTTCTTTTTTATAATTAATTTAACCAAGCTTCCGTTACAAATTTTTTTTTGGCATAATATTTCCTCTAAAACGACTATTCTAGCCTGCGCTATGATACCAGCAATCACTTTAGGAGCATTCCTAGGAATTAAAGTTGTTAAAAGGCTTAATGAAAAACTTTTTCGATATATTATTATATCAATGACAACTTTAGTTGCAATAAAATTAGGTATTGGGTAGAATATAGATATAAAAAAAGGATAACTAATCTGACGTGAGTAAAATGGCAGATTAGTTATTCTTTTTTTACTGGCACATCTCGATTAATAGTCATATTTTTCTTCCAATTGTGAATTGTAAATATAAAAAGAACCGTAAAGCTAGATCACTTAAAAATGTTTAGAACAATTAATAAACTATATGAATATTAATGATAGTATAGATAATAATTCAGTTAAAAGTTTATAAACCATAAACCCAAAAGGGAGCAAAATTTAAATAAGGGGGATGACTAATGGGTAAAATAATTGACTGGAAAAAGGAATATGAAGGTTGCTTTGAAGACATTGAAAAAGACTCTTTGGCTGTTATTCATCAATTCATTAAATCATTTTATATAGATGAAAATCAAGAAGAAGTCGAAATACATCCTTACGAAATAAATGGCTTCGAAGTAGGACTAATTTCTTACCTTAATCTTTTAGAAAACGGTTTATTGCCAGATGTCATTAAAAACATTAACGTTTTAGCTGTTAAGAAATTCGACAGACTTACAAAATTATATCCTGATGTTGCTATTCCACAGGAATTCTATATTGGGTTTCTGAAAGGGTTCTGTAGTGTCTATTAAAATAAATACATTTCCATTAAGAAAAAATGCAAAATAAAAAAGGGGCATACGCCCCCCAAAACTTTAAACATAAAATATTGTTATTATGTTTATCACTTATTTTAGATAATATTATAGTGCAAGTCTAAAGAGTTCAACTACTTCTTTCAAAGAAGCAAGGCGTGGATTTGTTGCTTGACATGCATCATTTTTTGCATTTCCAGCCATTACTTCGAAATCTTTTTCTTTAACTCCAAGTTCAGCAAGTCCAGCAGGAATGCCAACTGATTTCGATAATCTTTTAATTGAGTCAATTGCAACGTGAGCAGCTGCAGTTACAGAAAGTCCATCTATATTTTCACCCATTGCAGCAGCGATTTCAGCGAATCTCTCTGCACGAGCTAAGATATTAAATTCAGATACTATTGGAAGTAAAATAGCATTACATACACCATGAGGCAAGTTGTAGAATCCACCTAATTGATGTGCCATAGCATGCACGTATCCAAGGCTTGCATTATTAAATGCCATACCAGCTAAGAATTGAGCATAAGACATTTGTTCTCTTGCTTCCATATCTGTACCATTTGCAACTGCTTTGGATAGATATTTAGATATAAGTTTTATAGCCATTAAAGCAGCAGAATCTGTAAGAGGATTAGCTGCAGTAGATACATATGCTTCTATTGCATGAGTAAGAGCGTCCATACCGGTAGCTGCAGTAAGGGATGGTGGCATACCAACCATTAATTCTGGATCATTAATTGAAACTTTTGGAGTTACTCTCCAATCAACTATAGCCATTTTAACTTTACGAGAAGTATTTGTTATTATGCAGAAACGGGTCATTTCTGAACCGGTACCAGCAGTAGTATTAACGGCAACAAAAGGTGGGAAATCCTTATTTGATTTATCTAATCCTTCAAAATCTCTAATATTTCCACCATTAGAAGCTACAAGTCCAAGACCTTTAGCACAATCATGAGAAGAACCACCGCCAAGAGATACTATTGCATCGCATGAATTCTTCTTCCATATTTCAAAAGCTGCTTCTACATTTAAATCAGTCGGATTTGGCTGAGCGCCATCAAAAATTACGCATTCTAGTCCAGCAGCTACTATAATATCTTTAACTTTGTCTGCCATACCCAATTTAGCTAACATTCCATCTGTAACGATTAATACTTTTTTACCACCTAGAGTTTTAATTTGAGTTCCAACATCATTAACCGATCCTTCACCGAATAAATTTATTGTAGGAATAAAATAAGCACTTTTTAACATAAATAACACATCCTTCTTTTTTAGTTACATTAATATTTTTTCAATATTAATGTTTATTTGTTTTCTGATTACCATTTTATTGTATTATGTTTTCCCTAGTTGCTATATTTAAAGTATACTTTTAAAAGATTACAATTGCAAGGGCGTTTTTGAATATTTATTCACTATTTACTGTTTATTTATTAACATTAAACGTTTACTTGAGTATAAATATGCATAGTTTATGAATAAGTATACAGATTGATAAAATACTGATTATCAGACAATTCATATTTTATTGTAAATTATTCCATAAATATAGATATGCTGGTCATTTTACTAACACATATTTTTAGGTGAAGAAGTATTTAATGATTTTTTCTTAGTAAAATGGTTTAATTAAAAAATCTACAATGACGTTAATTTTTTACTGTATTACATATTTAATACAAAATGATATTTTAATGTCAAAACATAAATAAGATTAAAATCTCTTATTTGAACAATTTTTTAGTAGCAAGGTTATAATATCAGCGATTGTAATTTATATTCATATTTTCATTTATTCTACTCTAATTGTATTTTTTTCTATTATAATATTGCAATATTAAGAAATTAGATATACAATTGTAATGGATTACACATTTATCGGAATAGCAATTCAATTAATATGTAACACATTATATTGTATTTATATTTTATATAAAAATTTATGGAGGCGTAATAATGAGCGACACTAAGTCCACTAATTTTAAGGTTCATGAAGATGATATAAGAAAATTTAGAGGGTTTGCAGAAGCGAACAATTTAAATCAGGGTGAAATGATTACAGCTTTAGTAAATGCATTCGACTTATCAAGGGTTAGAAGTCAAATATTTAATAGAGTGGAGGAAGAGAAGAACATATTAGTGTATGAATTAAAGTATGAATTAATGGATTATGATAATAGTTTTCTATAGTCAAAAAAAATTGATATATGCAAAAGCATCAATACATGAAATGTATTGATGCTTTTAATTTTTTGTATCATAATTATTATTCAGAAATACCTACATACTTTGGATAACTTCCTTTTGAATATCAATTATCTCTGCATCAGTATTAGATTCTATATAAGTTATAATATGTTCCATTGTAGAATCCAGTTGAGAGGTTGTTCCGCATATTCCTACAACACCTATAACTATTGTTTGATGAATATCCTGCTGATCTACTTCTGCTACCGATATGTTAAATTTATTCTTTAGTTTTTGAATTATACTTTTTACAACCATTCTTTTTTCCTTTAATGAATGTGACCATGATGCTCTTAGGGTAATGCTCATAATTAAAATCTTCATTATTTCTCACCGCCAATTTTACTGTAAATATAATTTAGTATCAATGATTCTATCATATTCTGACCAATTAATAGGTTCTGTTTTAAATATAGTATATGCATAGATACTATTTATATTTATTGGAGTATTAGATTTACATAGATAACATTTAAATGAGCACCAGTGGCTACGAAATAGCTGCTGATGCTCAATAAGTTGAACCTAATGGGATGTACATTACTTTGTAATGACAATTTCACTTTCAGAGAGTGTATTAAGCCTAGTAATTTCTATATTTAACGCATTTATTTCATCATTGAAGGTTTTATTGTTAGTCTCTAAAGATTCTATTTTAGTTTCTAAATCTTCTATTTTAGCTTCTAAAGTTTTAGTTTTGATTTTAAAAGTTTCATTTTCAATCTTTAAAGCCACATTATCATTTTTACTCATATCAATTTTAGTCTGAAAATGATCAGCCTCTTTTGTTAGTTTCCTATTGCCACGACTGAGAGTGAATTCCTTTTGTAAACCAAATAGAGTTGATACTATAGCACCTATAATTGCAGATACAAAAATTACAAGAGCCAAGGAAATGCTGAATTCGGTAGAAAAGAAATTAACAGATATTACTGCAGCATTTTGAATACCAAATAGAGCCACTAGTATAGCGAAAATCAAAGAAATTATAAATCCAATTCTCATAAGACATTACCCCCTTCTTTTATTGTATATGCTGAATTATAACATATTTTTAGTGACTATTTGTTATATAAATCTGAATTTTCGAATTTATTACCTATAATATCTCCTAGGGTTACGTCAATAATACTACGACTCAAAGAGCCGTTTAATTCTTCAAGCACAAAATTTACTATGGTTTCATCCCAAAATACTTTGTAAACCGTAGATGAAATTTTAATATAGTCGCCTTCATATACATTGATTCCATTCATGTCAGATAAGTAAACCCATTGAAGCAATTCAAATTCTTCAACAGGTCGCCAAGTTAAACCGGGAAGCTTAAGTGCAGCTGGAGTTAAACTTCGTGCATCAAAAGTCATTCCTTGTAGTTTATGCATTTTTTGTTTTAAATTATCCCAAACTCTAAATTTTATTTCTCTCATGTTAAGTAACCAACCCTTCTTTTCTGATTTTGTTTATTGTTTTTGTTCGATAGTTTAATGAAATTTATAAATCATATTTATATTTTTTTTAAGTAATGTATTAATATATATTCATCTAATTTTTGACTTAATTTTAATACTTTTTCATGATTTAAACCTTCTAGCGTGATAAGGTTTTCTAATTCTTCTCTTAGTGTTTCTATAGTAAGTTCCACATTACTCATTAGTGTTATTCCTTTCTGAATCTTGATAAATGCAAATTAAACTATATGACGAATAGAATACCATTATAGCTGTATATATTGATTTCTAAGGTAATAAATAGATCAATAAAATATACACGAAAAGAGGAAAAATAACCTCATATATAAATACGTTAACACATTGATATTTAAGGGGGGAAATAATTATAAATATTATTTTACTAATTTATATATTTATAATATAATTAGCGTACACAAACAAGAGAGGATTTTGATTGTTTTGAATGAGAAGAATATTTTAGTAGACAAAAAAGTTGCATCATTTATTTTTTCTATAAGTGCTATTTATGGAAAAAAACTTACTAAAAACATGAATGTAATGGTTGTTACGGGTTATAGCCTTTCTTTAGGAGGCATAATATTAATATTGCTCGGTATTATATTAGGAGGTAGGGTCTATCATTTCACAATGGCATCTTCGCTTATATTAATATACTTGGCTTTGTTATCATCAGCGGCGTTTTTATTATGGAATTTACTTCTAAAATATAATAAGGTAGGTCATGTGTCTGTTTTTAATTTTTTAACACCAATTTTTGGTTCAATATTATCAGTAATTTTCCTCGGGGAAAACATCTTTGAGTATAAAAATATGATTGCACTTGTATTGGTATGTTTAGGAATATGGATGGTTAATAAAGAGAAAACTACCTGGGGTGAAGATTCAATTTACAAGTAAATTAAGGGCTATCTCAAAATAGAATGTAAATTCTAGAGAGATAGCTTCTTTTTTTTCTAAATACAAAAATGGATTGAAAAGGATCTACTTTTGTGTAGTTTAGATTGACAATTATTAGCAAATAAACTATAATCATTATAAAACATAGTTGAATTGTATGAATTTGAAACTGGGAGTTTATTAATAATAAAATGTAAATAAAGGAAGTGATTATTTGGAAAAACAAGTACATCAATTAAGCACCTTAAAAAAAGGTAATGTAGGAGCTGAAAAATGGATAAAATCTCAGCAAAACTGGACATGGATTATTACTATAAGTTGGATGGTAATAGCTAATTTGTGGCCACCATTTGGGCTTTATGGTTTTGTTTGTATGTTTACACCTATTATAATAGCTCTATCTGGAAGAGGGAAAATGGGTTGTGCTCGTATTTGTCCAAGAGGATCTTTTATAGGTAAGTTTACACCTGCTTTTTCAAGACAGAAAAGTATGCCTTCATGGGCACATACGAAAGGCTTTAGATTTGTGTTATGGGCAATTATGATGGGAAGTTTTATTGGCTTGATGTTTTGGGCTGTTCCAAAAGGTGTATACACTTTAGGGAAAACGGTGATTTATTTCATGGAGGTAGCAACGTTAATTGCATTTGTTACAGGCATAATATTTAAGCCTCGGAGTTGGTGTACCATATGTCCAATGGGATTTACTTCAGGTAATATTCGAAATTTATTAAAAAATATAAATGTTAAATAAAATGAATGTGAGGAAATAAAAAATGGACTATAGAATACAAAAGACTACAAAAAATATTAATTGGTCACGGGTTGCTGAAATGTTAGCGCATTTTGGTCTGAGTTATTTTGATGGTAAAATACAACAAAAGACGTTTGAAAATAGTTATGCTGTGGTTTTTATTTTTGATGACGAGGAATTAATTGGGTTTGGAAGAGCTCTTTCTGACGGAGTAAGTCAAGCTGCAATTTACAATATTGCATTAGACGAAAAATATCACGGTAAAGGGTTAGGAAAAGAGATTATTCATCAACTTGTAAATCAAGTAGAACAATGCAACATTATTCTTTATACCCATCCTGATACAGTTAGTTTGTACGAGCATCTGGGCTTTCGTAGAATGAAAACAGGTATGGCTCTATATAACAAAAAATATATAGATGAATTAAATGAAATGGAATTTATCTAACTACAATCTTAGTATTTTAATTAAAATGGTTTTATATAAAATATAAAATATAAAATATAAAATATAAAATATAAATGTACACATTATGTAATTACTTTCATAATGTGTACATTTATATCTAACTATCATCTTTTAATTAAAAAATTTTCTTTCCTTTTACTTAGAGTTTCTCTATTATGTTGTAAATGCCAGACAGACAAATCAGGACCTTTAGGAAGAAGTTTCTTATCTTTATTAGTATCACTTGAAATATGAGTAGACAAATGATAATGCTTTTTAATTGCATCAAAATCTGTAGTGTCACCAAAACCTGGAGTCTGATATAAATCACGCATATAGCCCCATAAATTTGGAAAGTCAATTAGGAGATTTCTGTTTGCCTTAAAAGCTACGTAATAGGCAACATCAAATCTTGCTAATGTGACATAGAGCCGAACATCGGAGTCTGTTATAAAATCACCAAACAAGAAACGCTTATCAGAGAGCCGATTTTCAAGTTCATCTAGTCTTTCAAACAATGTGTCATAGGATTTTTCATAAGCTTCCTGTGAACGTGCAAATCCACATTTATAAACCCCGTTGTTTACATCATGGAAGATGACATCATTTAATGCATCAATCTCCTCACGTAAAGCTTTGGGGTACAAATCCGGTGCATTTTCTTTGTGGAAGGGTGCCCATACTGTTTCTAGATAGTTTGTAAGTCTAAAATAATCATTATTAACCACTTTTTGTTTTTTAACATCTACAATTACTGGTACTGTTGGTCGGCCATTGTAATTAGGGTCTGTACTTTTGTAAATTTCACTTATATATCTAATTTTAAGTACTGGGTCTACTCCATCCTTATCTAAAGAAAACTCCCAATCAATATGTGGAAGATTTGGGCGAATTGGACTGGCAGTACCCAAACTTATTACTTCTTCTAGCCCAAGAATTCTCCGTACGATTACTATGCGATGTGCCCATGGGCACACAGGTGACCATAAAAGGCGATATCGACCTGATTCTAATGGTAGCTCATCAGGATTATTTCCAAAAGGAGTAGTAAATGAATTAAATTGCCTTGTAAATGCGCCGTTTTTATTTATCTCTTTTGGTGTAGATTGTTGTTTTTTTAGCATATTTATCGTCCTTTCTTTATATCGTATACTTGTTTATTTTTACTTAGACTTTCTCGATTGTGGGGGGAGCTCCATCCGGAAATATCCGGTCCCTTTGGTAAAATCATAAATGGGTTACGTATTTCATTTAATAAATGATAGCCTTTTTTAATAGCATCAAAATCAGTGGTATCCCCGAAACCAGGTGTCTGGTATAAATCACGTGCATATCCCCATAGGTTAGGGAAATCAATGATTCGATTTCTATTGGTTAAAAAAGCCGAGTAATAGGCGGTATCGAATCGTGCTAAAGTAACGTATAATCTAATATCTGAATCTGTAATAAAATCGCCGAATAAGAAGCGCTTGTCAGACAGACGTTGTTCTAAGTCATCTAATTTCTTAAATAAAATATCATAGGCATTTTCATATGCATCTTGTGAGTTTGCAAATCCACATTTATATACACCGTTGTTAATATCATGGAAAATTGAATTATTTAATTCATCAATCTCATTACGTAAGGCTATTGGATATAAGTCAGGAGCATTTTTTTTGTGATAAGGTGACCATACAGTTTCTAAATAATTTGTAAGGTTAAAGTAATCATTATTAACTACTTTTTTTGTATTAATATCCACTATAGCTGGAACAGTGGCTCGGCCATTGTAGTTAGGATCTGCTGATACATATACTTCACTTAAATAACGAATTCCTAAAACAGGATCTATACCGCCTTTATCTAGTGAGAAGGACCATCCCTTATCTGTTCGAATTGGATTAGCTGTTCCTAAACTAATTGCATCTTCTAATCCAAGAACCTTTCGCACAATTACGACGCGATGTGCCCAAGGGCAGATAGGAGCCCATAATAATCTATATAGTTCTTCTTTCACTGGAAGATTCCCATCCTTATTACTGAAGGGGGTAGTAAATCTATTTTTTTGACGATTAAAAGATCCATTTGATTCAATTTCATTAACAGCTTCTGAAGTTGCAATTTTATTTTCTTTTTTATTTAAGCCTTCTTGATATTTTATTGTTTGATTATTTTTTGACATTGAATAATTCCTCCTCACATTCCATATAAATATATTTTTGTTAAATTCATAGTATACTGCTATGTTTACTATTATTTATCAATTCTATTTAAATGTCAAATGTTTTTTGAATATTTTGAACTTATTCATAGATTCATTTATGTCAGAAGATATAACATAATTAAGGATTGTTTAAAAAATGATCTGGATTATATTATTGAAGCTAAAATTGAAATTTTAGACCAAGGAGTACAACATATATGATATAATAGATAAAATTTGTCGTATTAGGAGGTTACTATATGAATAATTTTAGTACAAGAGTTAAAGAAGCTGTTGTGAACAGTTATGTTTGAGATAAAAGTGCCTGCTACAAGTGCGAATATGGGACCTGGACTAGATACTCTTGGAGTTGCTTTCAAACTATATAATAGATTTATAGTTGAAGAGATAGAAACTGGACTTGAGATTTTAGGTTGCGATGAAAAATTTGCAAATAGTAATAATTTGGTTTATAGGTCTATGTTAAAAATTTTTGAAAAGATTGAAAGAGCTCCAAAAGGTGTTAGGTTAACATTTAAAACAGATATACCAGTTAGTGGAGGTCTTGGAAGTAGTGCTACATGTATATTAGCAGGGGTTGCTGCTGCTAATAGGCTATGTGGAGATATATTAACAAAACAGGATATTTTGGATTTTGCATGTGAAATTGAAGGGCATTCGGATAATGTTTCACCAGCGCTATTTGGAGGCATGACTGTTTCAATTATGAATGAGGGGTCTACTCATTATAATAAAATTCCAATTAGTGGAGGTATAAAATTTTGTGCACTAATTCCAAAGTTACAACTATCAACTGAAGATTCTAGGGCAGTGCTTCCAAAAACAATACCTCTTGAAAATGCTGTTTATAACGTAGGTAGAGTTTCCATGCTTATTGTATCTCTTGTCAATGGTGATTATAAGGGTGTAAAACTTGCTTGCAAAGATAAACTTCATCAACCATATAGAATGGGTCTAATTAAAAATTACCTGGAGATTACAAGTTTTGTTAAAGAAAGTGAAGCCCTAGGTGTATTTCTTAGTGGTGCCGGGCCAACAATTATGGTAATGCTTAAAAAGGATGATAATAACACTCAAGAGGAGCTGAAAATATTTTTGAAAGGGTTGCCTGGAAATTGGGAGACTCTAAATTTGGAAATTGATGAGGCTGGTTTAGAAATTTCAAATATTTAAATTGTAGAGCTACTGGAATATTTATTTCAGTAGTTTTTTTGTACGCTTATATTGTAAGTTCTTAACATTAAATTTAAAATTCTAATCTACAAGAAACCTAGTAGGATAAAGTAATATTAGGTTTCTTTTACTCTTTTTATAGATTTTGAAGGATAATCAATCATGTTTATTGAACTATGTTAGTGGAGAGAGTTGACAACAAATATTATATAATTAAATATGTTTGTAATAATACGGAATAAATTATGTTTTTTAATGATGTGGAGTGGGTATATATAATTATATAATAGGTATAATTTATGTAGATTTATGTAAATTTAATCACAAGAAATTGTATTACTAAAACATTTAGGAGGTAATTATTGTGAGTTTATTGATCTTAGCACCAATTTGTTCTATTTTAGCCCTTGTTTTTGCTGGATATCTTGCAAGTAAGGTATTAAAAGAAGATGAAGGTACCGATCAGATGAAAAAAATTGCTGATTCTATTAGAAAAGGTGCAGATGCCTATCTAAAAAGGCAGTACTCAGGAGTGGCTCTTTTTTTTGTAGTTATGTTTATAATTCTTGGAATACTTGCAGCATTTGGGTTTCTTTCACCAGTTGCACCGTTTGCATTCATAAGTGGTGGATTATTCTCAGGTCTTTCAGGCTTTATTGGAATGAAAATTGCCACCCATGCAAATGTTAGAACTACTCATGCAGCTGGGAAAAGTCTTAATAGTGCTTTAAAAGTTGCTTTTTCAAGTGGTGCAGTAATGGGACTTACCGTTGTAGGTCTGGGACTTCTTCATATAAGTATATTTTATTATGTATTAGATTTTGTCTATAGAAATTTAGAACCTGCAATGAGAATTCAAAGTATTACAAGTGCATTGATTACTTGTGGAATGGGAGCTAGTGCCATGGCATTATTTGCAAGAGTTGGTGGAGGTATATTTACCAAAGCTGCTGATGTAGGTGCAGATCTTGTTGGTAAGCTTGAAGCAGGAATTCCAGAAGATGATCCAAGAAACCCAGCAGTTATAGCTGATAACGTTGGAGACAATGTTGGAGATGTAGCTGGTATGGGAGCAGATTTATACGAATCCTATGTTGGGTCAATAGTAGCAACTACTGCTCTTGCCGTAGCAGCTGGACTTGGAGTTTCCGGTGTTGCAATTCCTATGACTATAGCATCTATAGGCATACTTGCATCAATTATTGGGACTTTCTTTGTTAAATCAGGGGAGAAAGCTGAGCAAAAGGGTCTTTTAGCGGCTTTAAGGAGAGGTGTTTATGTTAGTTCTGCAATAATTGCAATAATTTCTTTCTTCTTAGTTTGGAATGTACTTGGATGGAATCATATAGGAGTTTACTTTGCAGTATTAAGTGGACTTATAGCAGGGAATTTAATTGGTATTTGCACAGAGTACTTTACGTCAGATACATATAAGCCTACTCAAAAACTAGCTCAGACAACAACAACTGGTGCAGCCACTGTTATAATAGGCGGTCTTTCACTGGGAATGATGTCTACTTTCCTTCCTGTTTTAATCGTTTGTTTAGCTATAGCAACCAGTTTTTATTTTGCTGGAGGAGCTGCAGATTATAATATGGGTTTATATGGTGTGGGGTTGGCAGCAGTAGGTATGCTTAGTACACTAGGTATAACGTTGGCTACGGATGCTTATGGTCCTGTGGCAGATAACGCTGGTGGTATTGCAGAAATGACTCATCAAGCTCCTATAGTTCGCGAGCGAACAGATGCTCTCGATTCTTTAGGAAATACTACTGCAGCTACAGGTAAAGGATTTGCTATAGGTTCAGCAGCACTTACAGCTCTTGCGCTTATTGCAGCATATAAAGATCAAGTAGAAATCATTGTAAAAAAAGAAAATTTAGATTTTGTCCTTAACTTGTCAATTTTAAATCCCGCTGTTCTTATAGGATTATTTATAGGCGGAATGGTGCCGTTTGTATTTGCAGCACTTACAATGGATGCAGTAGGTAAGGCAGCACAACTTATAGTGGTAGAAGTTAGGAGACAATTTAAAGAGATAGTTGGCCTTATGGAAGGTAAAGCAGAAGCTGACTATGCTCAATGCGTAGATATTTGTACAAGATCAGCTCAAAAGGAAATGATTCTGCCTGCATTACTCGCTATTATTATTCCGTTGGTAGTTGGTATAGTTTTAGGTGTAAATGGCGTGGTAGGATTACTAGCAGGAGCAACTGTAACAGGTTTTGTACTTGCTATTATGATGGCAAATGCAGGTGGAGCTTGGGATAATGCCAAAAAACATATTGAGGCTGGAAACCTAGGTGGAAAAGGATCAGATTGCCATAAAGCTGCTGTTGTTGGTGACACTGTTGGAGATCCATTTAAGGATACCTCGGGTCCATCCATAAATATATTGATTAAGTTACTTTCGATGGTATCAATAGTATTTGCAGCAGTTATTGTTCAGTTCTCAATATTTTAGATATAATGAAATGATATATACCCTAAGAAATATACAATAAAAGGAATTTAAAAATAAGAGCGATAGAATTATTTATCGCTCTTATTTTTATTTTATGTAAACGATTTACCTATATTGACATTCATAATCAAAAAGATTTATAATAAATCATTAATAGAATGACGTGTCATTCTATAATTGAAATGGGGTAATTATGTGGCCTACAAAAGTTCAGATGAAACACAAAGGAGAAAGGATTTAAAAAAGAAACATATCATTGATACAGCAATTAAAATTTTTTCATCAAATGGTTATCATGCTACTACCGTAAAAGATGTGGTTGAAAAAGCCGACATATCAGTGGGAACCTTTTATTTTTATTTTAAAAATAAAGAAGACTTATTTGAAACACTTTATGATGAGGTGTCGGAGGAGTTTTATAATGCTCTATGTAACTCACTAGAAAGTAAAAATAATGAAATAGATTTAGGGTTTAGTAAAGCAATAGCTTTCTTTTTAAAAGTTATTGAACATAATAGACCACTAGCTAGGATTTTACTTATAGAAGCTGTGGGATTAAATCCTAGGTTTGAGAGAAAAAGAGCTGAGGTTACACAAAAATATGTTAATTATACTGCAGAGTATTTTAACCGGATGAAATTATGCAATAAGGTAAGTATTCCGGATGTTAAGATATTCTCACTAGCTTTTATAGGAACGCTTTATAATGTAATAATGGAGTGGCTCCAGGATACTAGCACTAATAGTCTTACTGGTTATGCTTATGCACTTACAATATATAATCTTCAGGCATTAAAAGTAGATTATAAAGACAAGCAAGTAAAAGAAGGTATAGCTGAGGTTCTAAGTAAAAATATTAAGATCTAAAGGAGTTATTGAATATGCGAAAAGTATTAAAAGTCCGCTTTATTTTGCTTGCTGTATGGGTATTGGTTACTATTTTGTTTACAGTAAATCAACCAAACCTAAATAAGATATTAAACGAAAAAGGTCAAGCTACAATAAGTGAAAATTCACCATCAAAGGTTGCAACGCAAATGTTAGATAAAATGGGGACCTCAAAGGGTGACACCGCTATATTTGTTTTTAATGATGCAAATAAAATATCAAAGGCAGGTTTAAAGGATATTCAAAGGGGTATAGAAAAATTGAAAAGCCGTAAATCTGAGCTTCAAATAAACAATATAGTTGATCCCTTCGGTACTCCTGAAGCTAAGGATCAATTAATATCTAAAGATGGAACAACATTAATGGCCCAAGTCACTTATGAAAAAGGAACCAGGGATAGCAAAAATATAATAAATGGATTTAATGATGCTTTAAAAGATGTTAAGGTAACACACTATATAACAGGAGAGCTTGCTATAAATAATGATTACCTAGCTGCTACTAATAAAGGCGTAGAAAAAAGTGCGATTATAACCATTATATTTATATTATTTGTACTTATTATAATGTTCCGCTCTGTAGTTACACCTTTTGTATCATTGTTCGCGGTTGGGATTTCCTATGTGTGCTCTATGGGAATAATGGGAATTCTGATAAATGTTTTTAATTTCCCAATAACAAGTTTAACTCAAATGTTTATGATTCTTGTGTTATTTGGTATAGGTACAGACTATAATATACTTTTATTTAACAGGTTTAAAGAAGAATTAGGTCATGGGTTATCTATTGAGGATGCGATAATTACAACATATAAAACCGCAGGAAAAACTGTAATCTACAGTGGTTTAATTGTGTTTATGGCTTTTGCAAGCCTTAGTTTTGTACAATTTCCGATTTACCGCTCTGCTAATGCTGTAGCTATTGGAATAGCTGTTCTGCTACTAGAACTTACAACTTTAACACCGGTACTCATGAAATTATTGGCTGGAAATCTATTTTGGCCTTCTCATAATGTTGCAGGTCACAAAGAGAGTAAACTTTGGGAGAATGTAACCTCAACTTCTGTAAGACACCCTTTTATTTCCTTATTGGTTGTGGCCGCAATTATATTTCCTGTAATATTTTTTAATGCTCCAAAGTTATCTTTCGATAGCCTTAAAGATTTAAGTGCTGATACCCCTTCTGTAAAAGGCTTTAATCTAATTGCAAGTAAATTTGGAAGTGGAAAAGCAATGCCTACAACTATTGTTATTGAAAGCAAAAATGCACTGGATAATAATGAGTCTTTAACAGCTATAGATTCATTAACCGAAAAACTTAAATCATTAAAAGGCGTTGAAAAAGTGTCAAGTGCAACTCAGCCGATGGGAAAACCTATAGATAACTTTTATACTAGCAATCAGACAAAAACCGTTGTAACTGGACTAGGTGCTGCAAACGGAGGTGTCGGGAAAATAAATGATGGTTTAAAACAAATAGATAATAAACTTACGACTCCAGATTTTTCAGGTGTTAAGCAGTTATCAAGCGGAACTTACGCTATTGAAAATGGAATGGGCGCCGTTACTGATGGCTTAATTAAAATTAATTTTGGTATAGATAAAGGGGCAAATGGAGCAGATACGCTTACTGCTGGAATATCACAATTAAAAACTGGAGTTGCCGCTATAAATGGAGGACTAAATTCAGTATCTTCTAACTTGACTACAATCCAATTAGGTTATGTTTCTCTTGGTAATGCTTACAAATCCTTACCAGGATCTATATCACAAATTAAAGATTTAGTTGCAGCGATGAACGTAACTGTAGCTAAAATTGGTACTAAATTGCCAAATGATAGTGACGTTGCTACACTTAAAGGACTTTTAGCAAACATATCTGGCGCTCTGGATGGTGTAACTTCAGGTATTAATACTGCAAATGGGAATTATGATGTTTTAACCTCCAGTCTCGCAAAACTCAATGATGGTTTAATAACCATAATAGCAAGTACCAATAGTAATTCTCAATTAGTTATGGGAATAACTGAATTAGAAAAAGGGGAAGCAAGCCTCGCAACTGGACTTAGACAAGGTAGTGCAGGCCAAGCAACTGTAATTAGTAGTATGGCAAAATTAAAAGCAGGTGCTTCAAAAATAAAGACTTCACAAGATACCCTATATACTGGTTTAAATACTTTAAGTGGTGGCCTTTCGCAGCTTAAAGGTGGAATAAGTAAAAGCCAAACTGGACTTGGAGCCATCTATAGTGGAATAAATAAATCCAATGCTTTCTTAAATCAGTTAACAGGCACAAAGGGTTTCTATATACCTAAGGAAGCCTTCAAAACTGCTGATATAGAAAAAATGTTTGATGCTTATATGTCTAAAAATAGAAACATTACGAAACTTACTGTAAATCTAGAAACAGATCCATATTCAGCTGAATCTATAAATCTTATAGATGAAATGAATAACTTAGTTAAAAATCAATTAAAAGGAACAAAACTTTCAGATGCCAACTTTGGTATAACCGGCGTAACTGCAAATACTAACGATTTAAATAATATAGCGACTCACGATATAGCATTTACTCAGATAATAGTGCTCGCATGTATATTTGTATTATTAGTACTCGTAATAAAATCATTTTGGATTCCTGTATATATAGTTGGTTCTTTATTAACGGCATACTATGCAGCGATTTCGGTAACAGAATTTTTAACAACAAAATTATTTAGTGGCATGGATGGAATGTCTTGGAATGTACCTTTCTTCTCATTTGTAGTAATTGCCGCATTAGGTGTTGATTATAGCATATTCCTTATGACTCGGTATAAAGAATATCCAGATACTAATCCTAGGGAGGCCATAATACTAGCAGCTAAAAATATAGGTGGAGTAGTAATGTCTGCTGCAATAATACTCGCTGGTACCTTTGCTACACTATATCCATCAAATATACATGTTCTAATGGAACTTGCTATAAGCGTAGTAACAGGATTGCTATTACTAAGCTGTGTTCTACTTCCAATAGTTATACCAGCATTAATTTCTGTGCAGGAAAAAATGTCGGAAAGATCAAAAGCAAGATTTAATAAATCAACATTAGATAAAGAAACTTCAGCATAATAATAGAACTTTCAAATTTTTATGATATACTTGGAGTTGTAACTCTTAAAGATAAAAAATATAGATATACTTATTATAATGGAGGATTTCTTATGAATAAAACTGAATTGCCAAAGTATTTTAAAAAAATTGATAATGAATTATGGTTTGAGGAAGTTGAAGTTGAGAAAAAAAATTTGAAAATTAGTTACAAAGTAAATAAATATTTTTCTTATTCCAAATCGGCCTATCAAGAGGTAGCTTTGATAGATACTGATGCATTTGGTCCGTGCCTTGTACTTGATGGGGTAATGCAAACTACTTCAGCAGATGGGTTTATATATAATGAAATGATTACTCATATACCAGTTCTTACACATAAAAATCCTAAAAAGGTATTGGTTATTGGTGGAGGAGACTGTGGAGCAGTTAGGGAACTTTCAAAGTACACAGACCTTGAGGTAATTGATATGGTAGAGCTAGACGACGTAGTAACAAAAGAAAGTATAAAATTTCTTCCTGAAATAAGTGGAGGACCAGATTTTGATAAAAGAGTCAATTTTAAATTTGGAGATGGAGTTGAATATGTAAAAAATACTGATATTAAGTATGACATAATTATGGTTGATTCACCGGATCCTGAAGGTCCCGCTAAGGATTTGTTTGGAGAAGAATTCTATAAAAATGTAAAAAAATCATTAAATACTGATGGAGTAATGGTATGTCAAAGTGAATCACCAATGATTCATCGTAACATAATTGAGAATACAAGAAAGATTTTAAAAAATAATTTTAAGATTGTAAAAACCTATATAGCTTTTGTTCCTACTTATCCAGGAGGATTGTGGAGTTTTACAATGGCTTCAGATGTTTATGATCCTAGCAATATGGATGTAAATAGATTGCCTTTTAAAACAAGATACTTAACAAAGAAAATTGCAAAATCTTGCTTTGATCTTCCAAACTTCATAAGTGATTTAAAATAAAATATTTGATACCTTTAGAGCAGAAGTAGTTTTGTTTACAACTTGAGTGCTTTGTAATGAGTGTAAAAGGCAAGGCTCTTATGGAAATTTTGTACATTTTAGGTCGATAGAAAAATTGATATTTCATAATTTCTATGATATATTATTATGTAACACTGTTGATGCAAAATTAGTGTATCGTACATAATAGTGTTTGTATTTGGAGGTTTAATAATGAAAACAGGAACAGTTAAATGGTTTAACACAGAAAAAGGCTTTGGATTTATTGAAATTGAAGGCGAAAAAGATGTTTTCGTTCACTCATCTGGAATTAAGGGAAATGATTCAAGAAAAAGTCTTGAAGAAGGTCAAAAAGTTCAATTTGAGACAGAAGAAGGGCCTAAGGGACTTCAAGCAATTGAGGTTTCAGCAATATAAAAAATTAATATTTATAGAACAAAAGGGGCTGTCTCAAAATAGAAATTAATTTCTATTTTGAGATAGCTCTTTTTTTCTCATCCAAATACAAAAGTGGATTCCGAGGAATCCACTTTTGGTGTATAATTTAAGCATGATTAATAAAAAAA
>Ga0209123_1001661_pt1 | contig 21097 bp, 16 predicted proteins | sample BarGraIncu00431A_FD_184500 | JGI IMG/M metagenome (GOLD analysis project Ga0209123, IMG submission 184500) | Arctic peat soil microbial communities from Barrow, Alaska, USA - Barrow Graham LP Incubations 004-31A (SPAdes) (version 2) | ecosystem: Environmental > Terrestrial > Soil > Wetlands >... | reverse complement strand
AGAACCAACAGTAAGAGTAAGCTTATTTTATAGATGATTAAAATATGAGGTGAAGAGCCGTATGCCTTAATAGGGCAAGTACGGTTCCGTCGAGGAGCATGGGTGGTAACGCCTGTGTTTACTTAAGGATTTGAAAACATTTAGAATAATTAATTGAAATAAACTAGGAGGTGAAAGAACTTGGAAATATCAAGAGCTAGAAGAAATTCTTCTGTTTTATCAGATAAGAAAACTGTATCTAGTAAAAAAGATTTTTCACAAAATTTTAGTTTTGCAAGGCAACAAAAATCAGAGCAGCAGCTGAAGGATATGATGGACGATATAAAAAAGAAAGGAAATAGATTAAGTATTACAAAATGTTTCGCAGATGTGAAAGCATATAAAAATTTAATTAGAGAATATCTGGATTCAGTTCTAAAACACATGTACGAGGTTAAAAAGGATATTAGTTTTTGGCAAACACAATATTTTATAACGGTGGATACTGTAGATGTAAAATTAGAGGAACTTACTCAAATGTTATTAAGTCAAGAAAAAGAAAATCTTGACGTGGCAAACACCATTGATGAAATTGCAGGATTGATTGTAGATATCTATAAATAAAAAAAAGAAAAAAGTAAAAATAAATATGGAGTTCAAAGCTCGATTCAATGCATTATACGTAATATATATCTTTTTTTTACCATGCAACATAGGGAGTGTTAAAAATATTCAATGTGGTTTATAGTCACTTATTATAGACTTAAACAAACAACTTAAGCACATAACAATAGATAATTGTTATGTGCTTAAGTAATTTCTAAAGGAAAGAATTATAACTAGCATCAGAAGGCATTCGAAGATCTCCTCTTGGGGATACACTTATAGTTCCTACTTTGGGACCATCTGGCAGAGCTGAACGTTTAAATTGTTGAGTAAAGAATCTTTTTATAAATTTATCTAACCATTTGATAATTTCCTCTTCGGCATAATCAGCTTTAAAAGCCTCTTTAGCTAAGAATAATATTTTACTAGGAGAAGCTCCTTGTTTCATAAAATAGTAAAGGAAAAAGTCATGTAGTTCATAGGGTCCTACTATGTCTTCAGTTTTTTGAGCGATTTTACCATTCGCATCTTTAGGTAAAAGTTCTGGGCTTACAGGAGTGTCAAGGATATCTAAAAGTATATCTGTGACTTCCTTTGAGGCTTCTTTATCCGCTACATATTTAACTAAATATCTTACCAAAGTCTTAGGAATTGAGCAGTTTACAGAATACATAGACATATGATCTCCATTATATGTGCACCACCCCAAAGCCAGTTCAGATAAATCTCCTGTTCCTATTAATAGCCCACCATCTTTATTAGCAACATCCATAAGAATTTGAGTTCTTTCTCTTGCTTGAACATTTTCATAAGTTACATCAAGTTTTTCGACTGGATGATTTATGTCTTTAAAATGTTGCAAACAAGCGTCCACTATATTAATTTCTCTAAGCTCTGTACCTAAATGTTTACATAGGTTTATTGCATTCATATAGGTTCTATCTGTAGTTCCAAAACCAGGCATAGTAATAGTAATAATATTTTTTCTTGGTATTTTTAACATATCAAAGGTTTTAACAATAACCAGTATTGCTAAGGTTGAATCAAGTCCACCAGAAATCCCAATTATAGCTTTGTTAAGGCCAGTATAAGAGAATCTTTTAGCAAGAGCTGAGGACTGGATATTAAAAATTTCTTTGCAACGTATTTCACGCAGGTATTGATTAGATGGAACAAAAGGATGCTTATCAATATTTCTATCAAAAACCCCAAATTCTAAGCTTGAAAATGCAAAAGGAATTTCTAAAGCTTCGAAAGGACATATAGAAGTACTATTTCTAAAACTAATATTTTTTAATCTTTCACTATTTAACTTATCTATATCAATAATGGAAGTAATAATTTCATTTTCTCTTTGAAAGCGATTATTTTCTTTTAATAATAAGCCATTTTCGCTAATTAAAAGATGACCACTGAATAGTAAATCTGTGGAGGATTCAAAAACTCCAGAGGATGCATATAAATAAGAACACATACATCTTGCGCTTTGAGATGAAACTAAGGATTTTCTGTAATCAGCTTTGCTAACTAATTCATTAGATGCAGATAAATTAGCAATTATATTTGCACCTTGAAGTGCTAAATAGCTGCTTGGAGGAATTGTTACCCAAAGATCCTCACAAATTTCAAAACCAATTTTAATATTATTGCAAGTGAACAATAAATTTGTTCCAAAAGGGATGTCTTTTGCAAAAGATAGATTTACAGTTTTGTTTATAATGCCAAGCCCCTCAGTAAACCATCTTTTTTCGTAAAATTCAGAGTAATTTGGAATATAGCTTTTTGGTACTATTCCTAAAATGTTACCCTTGAATATTACATAAGCACAATTATATAGGCAATTATTAAAATGTAGTGGAGATCCTACAGCAATTAGTATATCTTCGTTTTTAGAAAATTCACATAGAGACTCAATTGCACTTTCAGATTTTTTAAGTAGCTCCTGTTGTAAAAACAAATCTGCACAGGTGTAAGCTGTTATGCAAAGTTCAGGGAAAACTATGAATTTTGATTTTTCTTTTAAAGCCTCTTCGATGCAACTTTGTATGTTAATTAAGTTAAATTCTATATCTGCCACACTTACCACTGGACAAGCAGCAGAAACCTTAATAAAAGAAGTATCCAAACTAATTCACTACCTTTCTTTGGTTTTTCAAATATAGTATTTGTAAAATTGACTTTATATAACCAATGTTTCACTAAAATTATATCATTATCTTAGATTCATTAGTAGGGACGGTTAACAATTATTTTGCATTAGTTTAAATAATTGTTAACCGTCCCCTATTATTTATCCTATTATTTATGCATTTAAATTGTTGATTAGTTCAAATAGTTATTAACCGTCCCCAAAAATTAAAATTGAATTAATGAGATAATGAAAGCAAACATAAGATAAAACGGTGCAGTGCATATAAAAAGGTATAATATAACCTATAATGAGCTAAAATAAAACTTTATTAAGAATAGAATATACTATATAATAATATTATATTAATAACACATAAAGTTTGCAGTGTAATATTATTACAAAAAAATGGTGCCAAAAAAGCAAAAGAAGGATATAATTAAATAATAATTAGCAATTTCATGAAGTTGCAAATTTGTAATAGTGATTGATATTTGAAAGGGGGAGTAAAACATGGACTGGACAGTACTGATATTTTGGGTAGCTGTGGCATTAGGATCAATATTTATTGATATTACAACTAGTAGTTTTATGTTTATATGGTTTTCTATAGGTGCAATTGCAGCAATAATTGCTATGTTGTTTAATGCACCGGTTGTTGCTCAAGTAATTATTTTTATAGCTGTTACTGCAATATCTATGGCTGTTGGATATCCTATAGTCAAAAGAACTATAAAGAAAACCGTAACTAAAACGCTGACTATGGAAGAAGGCTATATAGGAACCGAATTTACAATAACAAAAGATATTGATGTAAAAGCAAATATTAAATTCCAAGGGATATATTGGACAGTAAAAAATGTAGGGAAACCTTTAGTGAAAGGCGACATTGTTCAAGTTATTGGAATAGAAGGAAATAAGTTATTAATAGCTAAGGTATAAGTTTTATTAAAATTTAAGGAGGAGTTTGTTATGGGAACGATTATAGGTATATTTTTATTATTAATAGTAGTTATTGCGATTTTATCATCTATTAAAATTGTTAATACTGGATCAGTGTGTTTGGTAGAAAGGTTTGGTCAGTTTCATAGGATACTAGAGCCAGGTTGGCATTTAACAATTGTATTTGCAGATTTTGTTCGTAGAAGAATCTCTACTAAGCAACAAATATTAGACATACAACCACAGAACGTTATAACTAAGGATAATGTAAATATTTCAATTGATAATGTTATATTTTATAAGGTTGTTAACTCAAGAGACGCAGTGTACAATATTGAGGATTATAAATCGGGTATTGTGTACTCAACTATTACTAATATGAGAAATATTTGTGGAGATATGACTTTAGATGAAGTATTATCAGGAAGAGATAGAATAAATTTAAGACTACTTGAAATAATTGACGAAATTACAGATGCTTATGGTATAAAAATATTATCTGTAGAAATAAAAAATATAATTCCACCAACTGAAATTCAACAAGCTATGGAAAAACAAATGAGAGCAGAGAGAGATAAGAGAGCATATATCCTTACAGCAGAAGGTGAAAAACAAAGTCAAATTGAAAGAGCAGAAGGACATAAGCAAGCTCAAATATTAAATGCTGAGGCTGAAAAACAAGCAAATATTAGACGTGCAGAAGGAATGAAAGAATCTCAACTTCTTGAAGCTGAAGGTAAGGCCAAAGCTATATCAGAAATTGCAATCGCAGAGGCAGATGCAATAAGAAGAATAAATTCAGCTATTATAGAGTCAGGTACAAACGAAACAGTAATAGCATTAAAACAAATTGAGGCTCTTAAAGAAATGGCTAAGAATCCTGCTAATAAACTTATACTTCCACTTGAAACATTGTCAAGTTTAGGTAGTATATCAGCTATAGCAGAAATGTTAAAAATGACTAAGAATGTTGAAAATAAGCCGATAGAAAATAAAGCAATAGAAAATAAATCAATGGGAAATACATCAATGGACAAGAAATCAATATAAAAGAAATAAATATATAAGAAATAAAAGTAAAAAGAAAGCCTGACCGAATTTAATCAGGCTTTCTTTTTACTTTTTGAATGAGGTTTATTGATTTTTTTCTGAACTGAATAACCAAATTTGCCTAAAGGTTTAGAATTAACACTAAAATATTCACCATGAGAATAAGTAATAAGATCTGCTTTTTCAAAATGAATTTTCCCATTAAAATCTATTAAGCTATTATCTACATGAGTATTAACAATTTCAGCTAAAAATAAATGGTGGGTACCTAAAGGAGTAATGCTTTTAACTTTGCACTCTAGAGATATGGGACATTCAGAAATTAAAGGAGCAATAACATCCTTACTGTTTTCTGTAGTGAAGTTCATCTCACAAATTTTATCTATTTGCCTTCCTGAGCGTACTCCGCAATAATCCACTTGTCTAACCATTCTAGAATTAGGTAAATTTACAACAAAGTCACCACTTTCTTTTATATATTCATAGGAAAGTCTTTCAGGCCTTATGGCTACAGTTATCATTGGTGGTTTAGTACAAGCTGTTCCTATCCACCCTACTGTAAAAACATTTATTTTACCCTCTTTATTTTTTGAGGTTATTAATACTACAGGAACAGGATTTAGCATTGCACTGCCTTTAAAAATAGTTTTTGTCATATATTTTCACTCCTATGCCTTTTTTTCTATAACATTACCCATTATACAATATCTTAAAAGATTTATAAAGTTGCAAATTCAAGTGAGAAAATACTTTACAAAAATTAGAAATAAATGTAATTTATATGTAACTAAATTAAATTTGCAATCGTCTATAATATATATATGGTAATAAAGTTAAAAAATTAAAATTATATCAAATATACTTTTCAACAAAAGAAAGATTTTCTGAAACATTAAAATATTATATTGAAAGGTAGGAATTATTATGAACAGGAAAAAGATTTTTTCAATATTATTAGCATCCGCATTAACTTTTACTAGCGCAACTTCAACTTTTGCAAAGGCTATAACAAATATTCAACCACAAATCGCACCAATTGTAAACAAAACCACAACTACGGGGACTGCAATCACAACAAATAGCGAAGGTGAAAAGAGTGCTAAAATATCAAAGGAAAAAGCAAAAGAAATTGCGAAGGGAATAATTAAAACTTATTTTAATACAGAAATAGATGAGAGCAAATTTACCCAAACAAGTAACTTTAATGCAGCAAATTACAATGCTAATCAAAATAGCTCCTGGAACATTAATTGGCAAATGAATAATATGGCAAAAAATATCAATATTAGTGTTACCTTAAATGCAGAGACTGGGGAAGTTACTCAAGCAAATAATTATGAACGGATGGTAAATGAAGAAAATACAGTTCCAACTATAACTGTTAAGGAAGCAGAAAAAATTAGTGATGATTTTGTAAAAAAAATTCAACCTAAAAAATACAATGAATTAAATAAAAAAGATTATAATAATTTAGGGAATTACGGGTCAGCGAATTATAATTTTACCTATGTAAATAAAGTTAATGGCATAGAATTTGATGGCAATAATATTAATATAGAAGTCGATGGGGTATCTGGAAAGGTAGTTTCTTACTATAATAATTGGAATGCAGATTTAAAATTTCCAGAGATTAAAGGGATAATAGATTCTAAAACTGCAGTTGAAGCTTTTAAAACTGGAACAAAAATGACTTTGAAATATATGGCTTTTACACAAAATTATAAGTATTATGAAAATAAAAGAGATGTAAAATTATTATATGTTCCTGAATTTAACAAAGGAAATATGTTAGATGCTAAAGATGGCAAGTTCATGGATCCCCTTAATAATAATAGTCCTGTGTTAAAAGATTTAAATGAGAAAGATAAGGTCGCGTTTTATAATAAAGCAAAAGCGGTAATAACTAGAGATAAGGCAATAGAAGAACAGGAAGCGGGAAAGATAATAAAAAGTTTCATAAATAAAATTTACGGTGAGGGCTATGTAATTCAAGGGTTAGGATATCAAGAATATGCTGAAAACTATGGCAATTTAAACAATAAAACTTGGAATGCATCCTTTAATAAAGGAGAGGCGACAAAATATAATGAAGGTGGGAATATATCAATAGATGCATTATCTGGAGAAATAGTAAGCTGTTATAAATATTCTAATGAAGATTATGCTGGAACTGAAAAATTTGTTGCTAAATTATCTTGGGAAAAGGCATACACTAAGGCAATAGAGGCAATTGCAAAGTATTATCCTGATAAAGTAAAACAAATAAAAACGGAGCAACTTCTTTATAGTAATAATGCTTACGATAAAATGGGCGAAAGAAATTATTATTTCAACTTTACAAGATTAGAAAATGGCATAGAATTTAATGAAAATACTATAAATGTTGGTTTCAGTGCTGTAACTGGAGAGATGAATAATTTAAATTGTAATTGGGATAAAAATATTAAATTCCCAGAAAATAAAAATGCTATAAGCAAGGAAAATGCAAGTGAAATAATGTTTAGTAAGTATAAACCAATACTCGTTTACACACAAATAAATAAAAGTGATAATCCACAAAAACCAGTATTAGAAATGAAATTGGCATATAAACTAAGTGATGCTAGTGGGATGTATGAATATACAAGTATTGATGCTCTTACTGGTAAATTTGTAAATTTCAATGGTGAAAATATTGACCAGAATATTGAATTGTTTAAAGAGAAAATCAAAGGCAGTAAAGCAGAAAAAGAATTAAGTATTTTAGCATCAAAAGGATTAATAGAAACTGGTGATTTTAAATTAGATAAAAAAATTACCCAAATTGACTTAATTAAAATGTTAGTAAATGCAAGAGGTTATACACCATACATGGCAGATAAGACTGCAGAACTTAAATTCTCAAATATAACAAAGGCAGACGTAAACTATAAATACCTTCAAATGGCTGTGTCCTATGGAATTATGGAAAATTCAGATGGTGAATTTATAGGAGATCAATTAATTACTAGGGAGGAACTCGCTAAAACCCTAGTTAAATATACTAATTATAGCAAATTGGCTGAGCATAGTGAATTGTTTAAAATTAATTATAAAGATGCAGCTAATATAAGCAAGGGTAATTTAGGGTATGTAGCTATTGCAGAGGCTTTTGGTTTTATACAAATAGAAAACAATGAATTTAAGCCAAAGGACAATACGACAATGGAACAATTAGCTATAGGTGTATATAATGCTCTTAATAATGTAAGAAATACACAATACTAGAAGAAGGTGAAGGATAGGAAATTTCTCCTACGTGCCTTGCAAATGAACTCGAAACTGGAAATTTGATTAAGAAATTCTAATCTTTTGCTAATATAAAATACTCTAGCGCTCACACTCGCCGTCCTGGCTCGGGTTCGCTAGCCTGACTTCCTGGCAGGCTCACGAGAATTTTCTATTCGCAAAAGAAGAATTTCTAAATGGAATTTCAATAGTTTTGTTGTTTCTTATTGCAAGTCACTTCGGAGAAATTTCCTATCCATTATTATTCTTAAAGAGAACATTATAATTATTAATTATTGTGTTGCCTAGTCTCGCTATCGCTCAAACATGCATTTTTCCTTACGCACCTGTAAATAAAATAAATTTTGAATTACTAAGGCTTGTTCGAATGCAGTTTGCGCAATATATACTTTTGTTAGCACAACCCAAGAAAAAATATCTAAATTGAATTTTAATAATTTTTCAAAAATATGGTATAATACAATTAGGGCATAAGATCCTAGAGAAAGTATGATATAGGTGTGGTGAAGATTATGACAATGGTAGGAAAAATAATATATGGCGCTGGAAGACTAGTCGGAAATACCGCGGAGTATAGCATTGATCTAACGGGTAATGTTATATCTTCTTTAGTAGAGCTTTCAGGTAATAAGAAATTGGCAGTAAATACTAAGAAGTATAGTACAGCTATTGGTGGAGTGGTGGGGAAAACTGCAAAAATAACAGCAGCAGTAACTGCGGTTGTAGCAGATAAAACTATCATTGCAACTATAAATACTGCAAAATATATTGCTGAAAATGCTGTACAAACAAATGTACGGATTTATGGGGAATCAGAAAAATTCTATGATGAAGATAAATATATAGAGGTTGAATTTAAAACTCTTGAAAAATAAGGGATAACTATAGAAATATATTTTTTAAGATTAATTTTAAAATTTGTATAATATTACTTTGCAAATATATATTTTAGTGATATAATTTATATGAGAGTAAATATGAAATATAGCTAAGAGAAATGAGAGCCACACTAGCAAATCTATGTAACAATTGATTTACTAAGTGTGGTTTTTTGTGTTTAAATTATATATATATAAATTAATTTTAAAAATAGGGGGCCGGGGGTTATGATAGTAGAAAATTTTGTATTTAAAGACAAGGGTGACTTAGAGATTTTTGTATACAAATGGCTACCGGATGAGAATGTTCAAGTTAAAGGGGTAGTCCAGGTAGCTCATGGAATGGCAGAAACAGCAGCTAGGTATGAAGGTCTTGCAAGGGCTTTAACAAATGATGGGTTTATTGTTTATGCTAATGATCATAGAGGGCATGGAAAAACTGCGGGTCAAGTTTCAAAACTAGGAGACTTAGGTGAGGATGGCTTTAATTCAATGGTTGAAAATATGCATGAGTTAAATGAAAGAATTAAAGTTGAAAACCATGATTTACCTATATTTTTATTTGGTCATAGTATGGGATCTTTTTTAACACAAAGATATATTTGTTTATATGGAAGTGGATTAAAGGGTACAATTATTTCAGGATCTTGTGGTAATCAGGGAATTACTATAGACGTTGCTAGGCTAATAGCAAAGGGAGAGATTAAGAAAATTGGAAGAGCAGGCAAAAGTAATAAATTAGATAAATTATCTTTTGGAAGTTATAACAATTCTTTTAAGCCAAATAGGACAGCTTTTGATTGGTTAAGTAGGGATAATGGTGAAGTAGACAAATATATAGATGATCCATTTTGTGGGACTGTCTTTACAGCGGGATTTTTCTATGACTTTTTAGGTGGACTTAAGTGTATAGCTGACCAAAGCGAAATTAATAATGTTCCTAAAGATTTGCCTATTTATATTTTTTCAGGGGCTAAAGATCCCGTAGGAAAGAATGGTAAGGGTGTACTAAAATTGGTTAAGGCTTATAAAAAACATGGAATAGTGGATTTAACTTATAAGCTTTATAAAGATGGAAGACATGAGATGCTTAATGAGATTAATAAGGAAGAAGTAATTGTAGATGTAATAAAGTGGATTAACGCTCATAAAATCTAATTTAACCACTTTTTCTTATATTATGCTATAACGAAAAGTATATATTGCTAGCATAATCTAAGAAAAATACCTAAGTTTGAAAATGATTATTATTTTTTACTTATTTAAATGAAACTAGGTGAGTGAGAATCGACAATATTCCCTGTAAACATAATAGTTTACAGGGAATTTAATTTTCACCTAAAGAATAATTAGTAGAACTAATTAATGTACAGAATATTATGACATGTGAAATTAATAACGAAAAATGTTGCATGGTGATGAATAAAATGATAAAATGTAAAAAAATAATAATTTATTATAAAAATGTATTAATTTATTAATATAACTATTAAACATGTAATTTAGGCAGTAATAAAAAATGAGAAGGAGCTAATTTATGAAAAATAAAAAAATGGGATTAACCACTAAAATATTTATTGGACTAATCTCAGGTCTTATTCTTGGTATTATACTTAATAAAACGGGTCCCTCATATTTGAGAGATACTATTCTTGTTGATGGTATATTCACCCTTATGGGAACCGTATTCCTAAATGCCATCAAAATGATGGTAGTACCATTGGTGTTTATATCATTAGTAAACGGCGCAGCTTCTATGTCAGATATTAAAAAATTGGGTAGGGTAGGAACTAAAACCCTTGCTTTTTATCTTGCAACCACGGCTATAGCCGTAACGATTGCAATTGCTCTTGCTTATATTGTGAAACCGGGTATGGGACTAGATATGTCATCGCTAGTTAAAACGGTACCAACAATTGAAGGCAAAACGTCTATTGTAAAAGTTATTACAGATATGGTACCAACAAATCCAATCCAGGCTATGGCCAGCGGAGATATGCTACAAATTATCGTATTTGCCATTCTTACAGGTACAGGCCTTGCTGCTTTAGGCAAAAAAGTTAAACCTGTGGTAGAAATTTTTGATCATTTAAATGATTTAATGATGAAGATGGTTGAATTTGTTATGTTACTTGCGCCCTATGGAGTATTTGCATTAATTACTAAAACCTTCACAAGTATTGGCTTTGATGCTATGTTGCCACTAGCAAAATATATGTTTTGCGTATTATTTGGACTATTACTACATGCTGTGTTCACGTATACTGGATTACTTGTAGCTTTTGCAAAATTGAATCCCATTACATTCTTTAAAAAGTTTTTACCCACCATGGGAATTGCATTTTCAACGGCGAGCTCTAATGCAACAGTACCAGTTACCCTTGAAACAGTTGAGAAAAAACTTGGTGTATCTAAGAGTATTGCATCCTTTACAATTCCATTAGGTGCCACCATCAATATGGATGGAACAGCCATTATGCAAGGCGTTGCAACCATATTTATCTCCCAGGTTTATGGAATTCCATTATCAATGGGAGCAATATTAACAGTTATTTTAACGGCTACCTTGGCATCTGTGGGAACTGCAGGGGTACCTGGAGTTGGACTTATCATGCTTTCCATGGTATTACAAGCTGTAGGGTTACCAATAGAAGGAATTGCCCTTATTATTGGTATAGACAGAATCCTAGATATGAGTAGAACAGCTATCAATATTACAGGAGATGCAGTATGTACAATAATTGTTGCTAAATCTGAGGGAGAATTTGACGAAGCAGTATATAATTCTGTTATCGAAGATAAAGAAAGTAAAATAAGTGCTTAGTAGATAAAAAGGGAGATGACTTGGTCATCTCCCTTTTTATCTTCAATTAAATACTACTTAGGTTCATATTGTTTCATCTTTTGGTATTTACGATTTACATAATGAGTATGCAGCAGATCATGAGCTTTTTCACCATAAGGTTCCCCTAAGTATTCACGATAAAGTTTTTGAATATAGGGATTTTCATGAGATTTTTTTATAACTTTATTAGCATCTTCACTGTAGATAGCTTCTACTCTCTTTTGAAGTATATCACTATTACCGTAAATATATGGTTGCCCACCGCCGCCAATGCAACCACCCGGGCACGCCATTATTTCAATTATATGATATATAGATTCACCGTTTTTTATGGATTCAAGTAGTTTTCTGGCGTTACCTAGCCCATTAGTTACTGCTACGTTAATGTCGGTGCCTTTTATATTGAGGGTTGCTTTTTTACTACCTTCCAAACCTCTAATGGCGTGGAATTGTAATGCTGGGCCGGTTTCGCCAGTAATCCACTCATAAGCGGTACGCACGGCAGCTTCTAAAACCCCGCCGGAAGCTCCAAAGATAACTCCAGCTCCAGAGGATTCTCCTAATGGATTGTCGAATTCATCATCTTTTAAAGAAGTAAAATCAATACCTGCCTCTTTTATCATTTTTGCGAGTTCCCTAGTGGTTATTACAATATCTACATCCCTTAAATTATCATGTTTCAGTTCATCTCTAGCAGCTTCATATTTCTTGGCAAGACAAGGCATAACAGATACTACTACCATTTTTTTAGGGTCTATATTCATTTTTTGCGCAAAATATGTTTTAGCTATAACTCCAAACATTTGATGTGGCGATTTACAAGTTGAAGGGATATCTAACATGTCAGGGTAGTCATGTTCTAACATGTTTATCCATGCAGGGCAGCAACTTGTGAGTATAGGTAATGTACCTCCGTGTTCTAGTCTATGTACAAATTCACTAGCCTCCTCCATTATAGTTAAGTCAGCAGCAAAGTCTGTATCAAAAACATAATCAAATCCTAGTGCCCGTAAAGCGGATACCATTTTGCCTGTTACTACGGTGCCGGGTTCTAAACCAAAGTCTTCTCCAAGAGCAGCCCTTATGGCTGGTGCAGTTTGCACTACAACAATTTTATCCTTAGCATTTATAGCATCCCATACATTTGCTGTAAAGTTAACTTCTGTTAAAGCTGCAGTTGGACAAACAGCAACACACTGACCACAGAAAGTACAGTTTGATTCAGCTATGGGTGCATTAAAAGCAGGGGCTACATTGGTTATAAATCCTCTTTTAATACCAGACAAAACCCTGCAAGTTTGAACTTCATTACACATAGTTTCACAACGCCGGCACAAAACACATTTATCCAGGTTTCTTATGATAGAATAACTTGAATTGTCTGTTGGATAATGAGACATTTTACCCTCATATCTAATTTCTCGAATATCCAGTTCTCCTGCTAGAGCTTGAAGCTCACAGTGAAGGTTTTTCTCGCATAATAAACACTCTTTAGGATGATTAGATAGATAGAGTTCAACTACTGTTCTACGTGCTTTTATAGCCCGGATGGAATTTGTATTTACAACCATCCCACTAGTTACAGGAGTAGAACAGGCAGGAGCTAAATTTCTCCGACCTTCTACCTCTACCACACATACTCTACAAGAGCCGGGATCATTTATAGTTCTGTCATCATGAAGCTTAAAGTGGCATAGTGTAGGTATATGGATATTAAGACTTTCGGCAGCTTTTAGAATGGAAGTACCTTCTGATACTTCTATTTTTGTATCATTTATGGTTAAAGACACTAAATTCAAATTTATCACCTCTCTTAAGTATTACTTTCTTATTATGGCGTCCACTGGGCACACTTCATAGCAGGAGCCACATTTAATGCATCTATCTTGATCAATAACATGTAGGTCTTTAACTTTTCCATGTATACAAGTAACAGGACAAATCTTTGCACAACGAGTGCAACCTATACACTTGTCTGTTATTTCATACATTAATAATTCTTTACATACCCCAGCAGGGCAGTGTTTATCTCTTACATGAGAGTTGAACTCTTCTTCAAAATACCTTAGATTACTTAGAATAGGATTTGGAGATGTCTGACCAAGACCACAAAGAGAAGTATCCTTAACAATTTGACTAAGTTCCTTCAAATTTACTATATCTTGATCTGTAGCCCTTCCTTTTGTTATTTTTTCTAATATTTCGTATAACCTTGTATTCCCTATTCTACAAGGAGTGCATTTACCACAGGATTCTTCTAAAGTGAATTGAAGATAGAATTTTGCAATATCCACCATACAGTTATCTTCATCTAATACAATCATCCCACCAGATCCCATCATGGAGCCAATGGAAGTTAAAGATTCATAGTCTATTGGTGTATCCAAAAGAGATGCAGGAATGCATCCACCAGAAGGTCCACCAGTTTGAACTGCTTTGAATTCACGTCCATTTTTAATGCCGCCACCAATATCATAAATGATTTCTCGGAGTGTAGTTCCCATTGGAACTTCAACGAGGCCTACATTGTTGATTTTGCCTGCAAGAGCGAATACTTTAGTTCCTTTAGAGGTTTTTGTTCCTATAGAGTTGAACCAATCTGCACCTTTATTTATAATGGCAGGTATGCAAGCGAAGGTTTCTACATTATTAACACTTGTAGGTTTATCCCAAAGACCGCTCTCAGCAGGAAATGGGGGCTTATTTACGGGTTCTCCACGATATCCTTCAATGGATTTTATAAGAGCGGTTTCTTCTCCACAAACAAAGGCACCGGCACCATATTTTAAGCTTACATCGAAATTAAAGCCAGTTCCTAAGATATTGTTACCCAAAACACCATACGCCCGAGCCTGATTAATAGCTATTTTAAGTCTATCAATGGCTAAGGGGTACTCAGCTCTTATATATATAAAACCTATGGACGCACCTATAGAGTACCCAGCAATAGCCATAGCTTCAAGAACACTATGAGGATCACCTTCTAGTATAGAACGATCCATAAATGCACCAGGATCCCCTTCATCTGCATTACATATAATATATTTTTGGGAAGCGGTATATTTCTTAGCAAAAGACCATTTTTTGCCTGTAGGGAAACCACCGCCACCACGTCCGCGAAGCCCAGAATCAGAGATTAGTTTAATAATATCATCTTGGGACATGGTAGTAATAACTTTGCCGAGGGCCATGTAACCTTCTTCAGCTATTGATTCCCTTATATCTTCAGGATTTATAAGACCACAGTTTCTAAGTGCAATTCTGTACTGCTTTTTATAAAAAGACATTTCATCTTGCCTCTTGACCTTTTGTTTCAAAGTTGGTTCTTCATATAATAACCGGTCAATTACATTACCTTTAAGTAAATGCTGCTGTACAATTTCCTGCGCATCCTCTGGTTTTACCTGAACATAAAACACATTATCAGGATCTATTTTTACAATAGGCCCTTTTTCGCAAAAACCAAAGCACCCTGTTACATGTGCTTTTACTTCCTGGGATAAGCCTGCCTCTTTTATCATTGCGTTCAAGTTATCAATTATAAGTGCGCTATCAGCAGACTTGCAACCAGTTCCACCACAAACTAATATTTCACGATTGCATCTAGTATGTTCTACATCTAACTCTTGTCCATGAGAGAATTTCCTAAGCTTCAATAATTGTGTGAAATCCTCATGAGCTTTTGCAAGTTCCTTAAAAGAATTAATTTTATTCAAGGTTATATCCTCCTATTCTGAGTACTCTTCTAAAATTTTAATTACATCATTGGTTTTGAAATGACCGTAAACTTTACCGTTAACAGTTACTACTGGAGCAAGCCCACAGGCACCTATACATCTAAGGGTTTCAATAGTATATTTTTTATCAGCGGTAGTCTCACCAGCAGATATATTCAGTCTTCTTTCAAATTCACCTAAAATATCTGCAGCTCCTCTAACAAAGCAAGCCGTTCCAGTGCATACATTTATAACATATTTCCCTCTAGGAACTGTAGTAAAGTATGAGTAAAAGGTTACGACCCCGTATACTGAAGCTGTAGGAATGTGTAAATTTTCCCCAACAAAATCCTGAACTTCATTAGGAAGATACCCAAATATTTGTTGTGCTTTATGTAAGACTTCAATTAAAGAACTACGGTCATTAGGTACGGTTTTTATAAAAGATTCTAGTTGTTTAAATTTTTCATTAGATAAGTTTTCTAAGCACACTATAAAGCCTCCTTGCTATTCTCTGGGGTATAAAATGTTTTATTGAATATCAACTAATAGTATTTCCAATTTCAAAAGGGATATCCTATTTTGTATTTAATTGAGTTTTATTTTTATATTTATTTAATTTACTTGGAAAACAAAAACATATATGTTAAAATAAAATAAGCTAATGTTTATCTACTAAACATATATTAAGGAGAGGGTTATGACAAATAGAGAGCAAGAAATTTTAGAATTGATTAGGAAAAATCCTATGATTTCTCAAAAGGAACTAGCTGATTCCTTAGGAATTACAAGGTCTTCAGTGGCAGTTCACATTAGTAATTTGCTAAAAAAAGGTTATGTAGTAGGTAAGGGTTATATCCTACGTGAACAGCCATATATAAGTATTGTTGGTGGAACTAATATTGATATTCAAGGGTTTCCACACAATGATTTAGTATTAAAAGATTCTAACCCAGGAGAGGTAAAAATTTCATTTGGGGGTGTAGGAAGAAATATTGGTGAAAATCTAGTGAAATTAGGTATAGAAACTAAGCTTATTAGCGCGGTAGGCGATGATGTGTATGGAAGAAAAATATTGGAAGATTCAAAATTTATTAACCTTAATATGGAAGATTCCCTTATTTTAAGCCAGCATGCAACTTCGACTTATTTATCAATACTAGATGGTAATGGTGACATGATGGTTGCTGTATCTCATATGGATATTATTGATAAGGTTAGTGTGGATTTTATTAAAAATAAGAAGAATATAATAGAAAATTCAAAGCTTTGTATTATTGATACAAATATTCCAAAGGATACTATTGAGTACATTTTAACTAATTATAAGGGTGTAGATTTTTTCTTGGATACAGTATCTACAACTAAAGCAAAGAAAGTAAGGGATATTATTGGTTATTTTCATACTATTAAACCTAATAGAATTGAGGCTGAAATGCTATCAGGTATTAAAATAAACAATGAAAAAGATTTAAAAGGAGCAGCAAATTACTTTTTAGAAAAGGGAGTTAAAAGAGTGTTTATAACCCTTGGGGAAGAGGGGATATACTATGATGATGGTGTTAATTTTAAACATATAAGAAGTCCCAAGATACATGTTGTTAACGCAACAGGGGCAGGAGATGCGTGTTTGGCAGCTTTAGCTTATAGTCATTTTAATAATTTTAGCTTAGATTATACTGCAAGATTTTCTATGGGCGCGGCAATATTAGCACTAGCCCATGAAAATACTATTAACCCTAACATATCCCTTGAAAATATAAATAAGATGATGAAGGAGACTGAATTATGTTAACAAATTACTTAGATATTAAACCAGAAGTTGCTAAGGCATTAAAGGAAGGCAAAGCTATAGTAGCTTTAGAATCTACTATTATATCTCATGGCATGCCATATCCAAGGAATGTTGAAACAGCACTCAAGGTAGAAGAAATAGTAAGAAAAAATGGAGCAGTACCAGCTACTATTGCAATTCTTAATGGAAGACTAAAGGTAGGTTTGTCTAGAGAGGAAATAGAAATACTTGGAAGTGGTAAAAATATAATTAAAACCAGTAGACGGGATATTCCTTTTATAATAGCAAATAAGGCAGATGGAGCAACTACAGTAGCATCAACAATGATAATCGCGGCACTAGCAGGGGTTAAGGTTTTTGCAACAGGAGGCATTGGGGGAGTGCATAGAGGGGCACAAGAGACTTTTGACATTTCAGCAGATCTTCAAGAATTAGCACATACTAATGTAGCTGTAATTTGTGCAGGAGCAAAATCTATATTAGATATAGGACTCACTTTAGAGTATCTAGAAACTCAAGGCGTTCCAGTAGTTGGCTTTGGTACGGACGAGCTTCCTGCTTTTTATATTAGAAAGAGTGGATTTGGAGTAGATTACCGTGTAGATTCAGCGGACACACTTGCATTAGCCTTAAAAGCAAAATGGGATTTAGGACTTATCGGAGGCATGGTTATAGCTAATCCAATTCCAGAGCAGTATGAGATGGATTATGAAGCTATAACTAATGCTATAACCAAGGCATTAAAAGAACTTAAGGAAAAAGGAATTAAAGGAAAAGAAAGTACACCATTCTTACTTGGAAAAGTTAAAGAGATTACTGGTGGAGCGAGCCTCGAATCGAATATTCAATTAGTATATAATAATGCTAAGGTTGGGGCACAAATAGCTGTGGAACTCGCTAAGCTTGGGTAACAAGTATAAAGGTTACCCTGCGTGACTTGCAATAAGAGCTTGAAACGGGAAAGTTGATTAAGAAATTCTAATCTTTTGCGAATATAAAATTCTCTAGCACTCACACTCGGCGTCCTGCCTCGGGTTCGCTAGCTTCCACGTCCTGTGGAAGCTTACGAGAATTTTATATTCGCAAAAGAAGAATTTCTAAATTAAATTTCAATGTTTTTGCGCCTCTTATTGCAAGTCACTGTGGGGAAATCTCATACCTACTATTTAACTACTACTATAGTAAATCTCTGGGTACTCATTAAGGGGAGATAACAATTATTAAATTATGACGTCCTAGCAGTCTTACAAGAATTTTATATTTACAAAATAAGAATTTCTAAATGGAGCTTCAATAGTTTTACATGTGAGTAACCATTCCTAAAATATAAGAAATGACCCAGATAATCCATGCAAAAAAACTAAATTTGTAGAATTGAATTAATAAATTTTCATGTTTTTTATTTAATATAATAACAGACCCAATTGCATTAATTAACATAAGTAATAATGCAATGTATCCCAATGTACCATGTAAACTAACTGTTATATTACTTCCTCCAAGCTTATACATTATAATAGTACTAGCTAAATCAAAACTAAAGCCTATACAAAACATAATAGCATGCCAAGGTAGCAATGTTTTTCGTCTGAATTCATTTAAAATAGATATTGTATAAATAATCAATGCTAAACTTATTAAAATTATTGAAAAAACTAGCATTTTACGCTCCTCCTAAAAAATAGCTAAGTTGCATCAATTATATAAAGACGCTTAGTTTCTATCATAGCTATATTCTCCTTATTTTTTGTCATTCATATTATTATACTAAGTTATATACTAATAATAACATAATAATAATTTATTATATTCATAAATAAGGATATGATATATTATCAAACTAACCATAATGATACTTATTAAATAATAGTTATTAATTAACGAAAAAATCCTTTGCAAAAACTGATGATTAAATATAAAATATAATTAACAGCATATAGTAAATTAACATACTTATATGTTAAACAACCCCATTTAATAGTGTGGTTAAATCATCACCTGCGGTGCTGAAATATTAACCACTCCAGAAGGGAATTTTGGTTATCATTTAATTTCCATTTTGATAGAGGAATTTACACTCACCTGTTTAAATGGTTAGACTTTCCTTCTGAAATGTGGTTAAAATAATTTACATGGAGTGGTGTTTTAATGGACAACATTTTAAAAATCATTAAAAATGGGACCCTAACCTATGAGCAAAAGGTACTAACGCTTGCTAGAGCAGCGGAAGACAGTATAGACGTTTTAAATATTAGTAAGGACACTCAGAAGCTTCGGGATGAGGGAATAATCTGTGACCTTTTTGAAGGCCATGCACCGTACAGACCTAGGTATATAGTACCTAATTACGAGAAATTCATGAAAAATGGAAGTGAATTTTTAGGTCTAAAGCCACCCGTGGATATTTGGGAGGCTACAAATAGTTTATTAATATTATATAATCATGTACCATCGATTTCTTCATTTCCAGTATATATAGGAAATATTGATAGTCTTTTAGAACCTTTTGTGGTAGATGAAAAAGAAGCTTTTCATGCTATAAAATTATTTTTAACACATATAGATAGAACTATAACAGATTCCTTTTGTCATGCGAATATAGGCCCAAAAGATACTCTCGCAGGAAGATTAATATTAAGAGCGGAAAGAGAATTGCAAAATGCAATTCCTAACTTAACATTAAAATATAGTACTGATACGTCAGATGATTTTGCTATTGATGCAATTAAAACTGCTTTAATAACTGCAAAACCAAGTTTTGCTAACCATGAAATGTTTTCAAATGAGTTTGATGGAAACTACGCTATAGCTAGTTGCTATAATGGATTAACTATAGGTGGGGGAAGCTACACACTATCTAGATTAAATTTAGCAAGCCTTGCTAAAAAATCAAAAAATCAAGATGAATTTATAAATGTTATATTACCAGATGCAGTAGAGAAAATGGCTGGTTATATGCAGGAAAGAATTAGATTTTTAATTGAGGAAAGCAGTTTCTTTGAGACCAATTTCTTAGTAAAAGAAGGATTAATAAGTAAAGATAACTTCACAGCTATGTTTGGTATGTTTGGACTTGCTGAATGCGTAAATTATTTTATTGACGCATCTAAACTTGAAAATAGATTTGGACATGGAGAAGTAGCCAATACACTAGGCTATAGAATTATTGAAAAGCTAGAAGTTGAGGTTAATAAACATAATGACCCTCATTGCACTATATCTAAAGGTAAATATTTATTACACGCTCAAGTGGGTATTGATTCTGATATGGGAATAAGCCCAGGATGCAGAATTCCCATTGGAGATGAACCTGAACTTCCACAGCATATAGTAGAGGCAGCTAAATTCCATAAGTTTTTTCCTTCAGGAATTGGTGATATTTTTAATTTTGATAGTACAGTTAAAAGTAATCCGGAGTATGTGCTAGATATTATTAAAGGTGCGTTTAAACTGCAAATGAGATATTTTTCAGCATATTCTACAGATTGTGATGTAATAAGAATTACTGGATACCTTGTAAAAAGATCAGAAATGGAAAAATTACAAAGGGGACAGCAAGTCTTACAGGATACAGTAGCATTAGGACTTGGGGCAGTTCTCAATCAAAAGGTACTAGACCGAAAGATAAGAAAAAATGATTAAGGGACTAGTTAACCGAATTATTCCATTCAGCTCTGTAGATGGCCCAGGAAACAGAACAGCTATATTTTTGCAAGGGTGTAATTTTAATTGCTCTTATTGTCATAATCCAGAAACTATAAATGGTAAGCGATGGAACAAACACCGTCATGCAAATCTATCTCCCATTTGATATACTTTGATAAAGTAATTAGATGGGAGGTTTTATTTTGAAATCCACAACTAAAGATCAGCTTCTCTGGGAGCAAAGAA
>Ga0209123_1001659_pt1 | contig 21109 bp, 11 predicted proteins | sample BarGraIncu00431A_FD_184500 | JGI IMG/M metagenome (GOLD analysis project Ga0209123, IMG submission 184500) | Arctic peat soil microbial communities from Barrow, Alaska, USA - Barrow Graham LP Incubations 004-31A (SPAdes) (version 2) | ecosystem: Environmental > Terrestrial > Soil > Wetlands >... | reverse complement strand
CCTTGTCAATTGCTAATGTTTCCTTTCAACTCGGCACATAAAGGAACTTACATCCTGATAGCTTAATACAATGCCCGACATACAAAAATGGCTGCCCGAATTCGGGAAGCCCTTCTCAATCGTTGATAATATCCTCAGTTATTTGATACCTAGTTTCTTCAAAATTTCTTTTGGAATAGCATCTTTATGCACCAGAATATCAATGGTTTTATGTTTCACGAAGGTTTCGCTGGCATACCATATTCCCTTATATTTCGAGTCCGTACCCCATGAATTTTTCACCATGTAGTACTTCGTTCCGTTTTGATCGGTAGCTGTTCCGAAAATAACCATTCCGTGGTCGTCAGTGGTTTGGTAATTGTCAAAACCCTGTTGGCGAAGTTCCTGTGTAACCTTAATCTCGGGTTGTGGTTTGGTTGCCTTAAAGATTTTGTCCTCCACGTCTTTTTGCGAAACGCCTGTCCACTTTGCCTGATCGGTTCCGGGCAGGTTATCCACTTTTGTTTCAGGATCAACTCCAATACCGTTACGCGAAAATCCTTTTTCGCTAACATCCGAAGCCCATGCTATGCAATATCCTTTTGTTACGGCATTGTCAAAAACCTGCATCAGTTCATCCAGCGGAATGTTGTACGAATCCGCCCAACGCCAGTTATCCGGAATTTCAATAGCGAATTGTTGATAAAAAGGATGGTGCGTAAATGATGTCAGCGAAACGAAATCGTCGAGATTCAAGCCAAGTGATTTTTCATACGTAAGCGGTGTGTATTTGTTGCCGGCAACAGTAAATTCAGTCGGACATTTTCCAAGATAAGCGTCCAGAATTCCTTCGAAACCTGTTTTCCATGCTGTCGAAAGTTTCTTATTCGGATTGGAAACAATTACTGTAACATACGATTTAGTGAGCGCGTCCAATTCGCCATGTTTGTGTTTGTCTTCGCCATAATTCAATCCGGTCATTTCCTGTTCGGGAACAATACCATAGTTTTTAAGCGCGTAAATCACATCGTAAAATCCACCGCCTTCAGCAAAATTAATCGTTCCGTTCATGCGGACATATTTGTCGGCTTTGTCGGAATACGTATGATGTACAACGAACATTTCCGAAAGATCCACTTCGGGTTTTCCCATCCGTAGCAATTCTGATTCAAAAAATCCCAATCCGGAAAAACTCCAGCAAGTACCGGAACTGGCTTGGTTTTTAACGGGAGTGATTTTGTTTTGTTTGACGATGGTGAATTTAAAAGAATCTACCTTTGTAGTATCCTTTTGTACCTTTTGAGCAAATGTATAGGTGCTGCTCAATACAATTGCTACTATAAATAGTGCTTTTTTAATCATATAAATATTTTTTAAAATTAATTTTTAGCCGTACACTTACGTTCCGACTTGATTGTTTATTGTCAATTTTCAATTATGCCTTTTGACAGAGGCAGAAGCTTTTTATTTCTTTGGATCTAAAGTCTCAGTAATCTGCGCAAGTAAATCAACAAAGTGGGCTTTGGTAATTCCGGAACTTAACGCTGTGGTTTTGGCAATTTCTGATTTCAATGTCATTAAATGAACACGTGCAATACCGGCTGCATCTGATGTAGAACTGACACTAACTACTACCGGTGAAGTAGTACGGGCACTGCTTGCCTGACCTGTATTTTCGACAAGACTAACCAACGCATCAATATATGTTTTTTGCAGGTTGCGGCGATAAATGTCAACAGTTTTACCGGTTCCAAGTTCACTCCAAATACTTTTTTTCAAATTATCCAGCAATTGAAATGGAGTGAAAGCGCTACTACCATTGAACGCCTCATTCTGAAGCATTTTATCAAAGGTGTTTTTACTAATCAACCGTTGGATTACTGATCGTTGTATAGAACCTATTGACGTAACAGGATTTACATCCAATTTTTCAATTATATCTTTATTTACCAACCATGAAGGAGTTTTGAATAATTGTATATCCAAAAATGCCAATGCTTCTTTTTGAGTTGCAGCAGGTACAAATTCATTTACCGCACCCGGCTGTTCCACAAGTTTTGGAGTGCTGTAAATACCAGCCACATTCTTAGTAACATGAAGCATATAACGTCCGAACTGAGTAATTATCTGAGTATACATTCTCGTGGTATTGCTATAATCTTTATTCGGTTCTTTAGTCCATTCAAACAGATTTGGCAAAATACGTTGCATATTCTTTATTCCGTAGGTACTGGCTTTCATTGCATTATCACCTAAATCTTCGCTTTGGTTGCGTGGGTCGTTAGGATCTATTTCAGTACCGAAAGTAAATCGTTTATCGGAGTTAAGTTTTTCAATCACCCGTTTATTCAAATACGGAACTTCATCCTGTGCCGTTTTAAATTCAGGCAACCATTTATAGCCCCATTCTATTGACCAATCATCATACATACCGATGCGGGGAAATATTCCTGCAGCACCAATATGATCTTCGGGTTGAGCTACATAATTAAAGCGGGCATAATCCATAATTGAAGGTGTATGACCGTTTGCTTCAACCCAGGCTTTATCGCGGAGTTTTTCAACCGGGACTGTGCTCGAGGAACCAAAGTTATGACGTAATCCAAGTGTATGTCCTACTTCGTGAGATGACACAAATCGAATTAACTGGCCCATCAATTCATCGCTGAATTCCATCTTACGTGCAGCAGTATCAATAGCTGCAGTTTGTACAAAATACCAGTCGTGGATCAATTCCATAACATTATGATACCAATTTATATGCGTTTCCAGAATCTCGCCTGTACGTGGATCATGAACATGTGGTCCGCTGGCATTGGCAACATTGGACGATTTATATACAATGGCCGAATGACGTGCATCGTCGATACTCCAACTTGAATCTTTAGGAGCTTCAAGTGCATAAATTGCATTTTTAAAACCAGCCTTTTCGAAAGCTTTTTTCCAGTCGTTCACACCCTGTATCAAATATGGAACCCATTTCTTTGGCGTAGTTGGATCAATATAAAATACAATTGGTTTTTTGGGTTCTACCAGTTCGCCACGTTTATATTTTTCTACATCTTCATCTTTCGGTTCCAGCCTCCAGCGCGAAATCATCGATACCTTTTCTACTCCCTGCGGATTTTTATCAAAGTCGGTATAACTGGCAGTGAAATATCCTACACGGGGATCATAATAACGGGGTTTCATCAATATTTTAGGTAGAATAACAATTGAAGTATTCAGTTCGTACGTTAAGGGATCAAGTGCTAAACTTGTGGGAGTCTCAGGTTTCTGAGTATAAGTTTTCACAGTTCGCACCTCTACATTTGTAGGAAATGATTTAATCGTATCAATATAACTACGATCGGGCAATATTGGACCAAGCGATAAGTTCTTTTTCACTCGTTCGTCGAAAAACCAAACAGAGTTGTCACCATTGGCAAAGTCGGTAACTTCTATAACTGAATTCTGCGATCTGTGTACCGAATCTCTTTTGTATGCTTTTATGTCAAATGCCCCGACAATTGGTTGCACATTTGACTTTATTACAGAGAAATACATACCCAACGAATCTTTCGACCGCTCTGAGTATGATATAGACTTCATAAATAATTTGTCATTCGGACCCTTTTCAAAACGGATAATGTTTTCGCCAATTTGATCACCTCCATAACCAGTAGAACCTTTTCGAATATCAGCTGCCGATTTAGAAATTCGGTTTACCACCAATAAATCACGACCCAATATAGAATCGGGTATCTCAAAGAAATAAGCGTTATCTACCTTATGCACCATGAACAAACCCTTCGTTGTTTTGGCTTTTTTGGTTATTACTTGCCCATATGGCTTTGGACCCTTTGCAGGGGTAGCCGGTTTTTCGGGAGTTACTTCTTTTTTTACTTCTTTCTTCTTACTTTTAAAAAACAAAAAGTCAGCATGTGTTTCGGAACATACTCCGAAACATAGTACTACGCTTATAAGCAAACTCAATCTTCGCATCTTTGCTCTTTTCTTTTAAATTATTATTAATATTTATTATCTCAATTTTTAAATATTTGAAGCCTTATAAATTACACGTCTATTAAGACTATCAAAGTTCATTTTACGAACTTCATAAAAAGATAGTAATCCTGTACCGAGGATCACTATCTTTTTGTTAATTATATTTGCGGTAATATTTACTTCTATTTCACAGGAATATTTTCTAATGTCGCTAACAAATAATCCCAGAATTTCTGTACCGTGGCAATATTTACTTTTTCGTCCGGCGAATGTGGATAACGTATGGTCGGACCAAACGAAATCATATCCATATTAGGATAATGAGTACCAAGAATTCCACATTCCAATCCGGCGTGAATAATCATAACTTTCGGAGTTTTGCCGTATTTATCTTCGTACACTTTGGTCATTAATTTCAAAATAGGTGAATCAAGGTTTGGTTTCCAGCCCGGATATCCGCCCACTAAGTCAACTTTAGCACCTGCCAGCGCGAAAACACTTTCCACCATCGATGCCAGTTCTTCCTTGCGACTTTCTACCGAACTGCGCATTAGACAGCGAACAATAATTGTTTCACCGTCCGATTTTATAATTGCCAGGTTATTCGAAGTTTCCACTACAGTTGGCAATTCAGGAATAAAACGCAACACACCATTTGGACATGCGGTTACACCATTAATCAAATCGTCCTGAACTTCTTCCGGAATCAATCCGGTTGGCAATTCTATCTGTTCAACGGTAAAAGAAATTTTATCTTCAACACCTTTGTATTCAATGATAAATAATTCTTCGCACTCTTTTACAAATTCAATCATATCGTCCACACTTTCTTCGGGAACGGTAATCACTACAAATGCTTCACGGGGAATGGCATTTCGCAGGCTTCCGCCTTCAACGCTTGCCAAACGGGCTTCGTAATCAGCCACAGCATCTTTCAAAAAGCGGAACATCAACTTATTGGCATTAGCGCGTTGAAGGTGAATATCTACACCTGAATGGCCACCTTTTAATCCTGTCAACGATATTTTCAAAGCTACATCACCTTCGGGAATCTCCACTTCTTTGTAATGGAACGTGATGTCACCATCAATTCCACCGGCACATCCAACATACAATTCCCCTTCGTCTTCCGAATCCATATTGATTAGTATATCACCTTTCAGGAAATTAGGTTGAAGACCAAAAGCTCCAAACATACCTGTTTCTTCATCAACAGTGATAAACATTTCGATAGCAGGATGTGGAATTCCGGAAGATTGAAGAATAGACATGGCGGCAGCAAGACCGATTCCATTATCGGCACCGAGTGTGGTATCGTGGGCAGTAACCCATTCACCATCGATATAAGCATCGATTGGATCTTTGTGAAAATCGTGAGCCACATTGCTGTTTTTTTGCGGTACCATATCCATATGAGCCTGCAAAACAACAGTTTTTCTGTTTTCCATTCCAGGAGTTGCCGGCTTACATACCAACACGTTTCCAATTTCATCGCGGAGAGTTTCCAAGCCAAGCGATTTACCGAAATTTTCCAAAAAGGCTCCAATTTCTTCTTTTTTGTGCGATGGGCGTGGAACCTGTGTCAGTGAGTAAAAGTTTTGCCAGAGCGCTTTTGGCTCCAATTGGCGAATATCAGTTACATTCATATTTATATAATTTACAATTTAATTATTTAAGATTTACGATTGGAATACTTATATACCAGCACAATAGATTAAAAAACAGATTCGGTTAATTTGTATTCAAATCTGAATGAATATTCCGTTTTATTATTGCAAATATCCGTATTTTTTTTGGAATAATTTCCATTGAACTTCATTTTTTTAAAATATTGATATTTATCGTTTTTAAGTTGCACCGTTCAAAAACGTAAATTTTAAAAATGCTTAATAATTCAAACTATTGAGTATGTATTTCTGACTATTCAGAGCCGAAACGGCGAATTTACTTATAGTTTAGAACCATGTTCTTAATACAGAAAAATTTCTCTAATTAGTCCGGTTTTTGCATACACAAACGAAATTTAATTGGTAATTTTGCGGTCGATTTCCGTAATAAGGAAAATTTTCCTTATTTAGTTTTTAATCAGCAAAACAATACACTCATATACAATTAATTGTAACAAAAAAGTATGCAAAACACGTTTAAATTTGTAACAGCCGAAGAGGCAGCGAGCTATGTAAATAACGGTGATATTATTGGCTTCAGTGGATTTACACCTGCAGGATGCCCGAAAGAAGTACCAACAGCCATTGCCAAACGGGCAGAAGCATTTCACGCTGAAGATAAAGAATTTAAAATTGGAATGTATACCGGAGCTTCAACCGGCGACTCCCTCGATGGTGCTCTGGCACGTGCCAATGCCATTTTATTCCGCACACCCTATCAATCCAACAAGGATTTGCGCAGTGCGTTAAACTGCGAACGTGCTCCTTATTTTGATATGCACTTGTCATCTATCGCTCCACATCTGCGTTTCGGATTTATGCCAAAACCAAAATTTGCAATTCTCGAAGTGTGTGATTTTAATGCTGATGGTGAGTTGATTTTGACCACAGGCGTAGGAATTTCACCAACCATTGCTCATTTGGCTGATTTTATAATCCTGGAATGGAATCATAATCATCCGAAAGAATTACGCGGTTTTCATGATATTTTCGAGCCACTTGATCCACCTTTCCGTTTACCGATGACTTTACTGAAACCTTCCGACAGAATGGGAACACCTGTTTTGAAAGTCGATCCAAATAAGATTCTCTGCGTGGTTGAAACATGGCGTGATGACGAAGTGGGTGGTTTTACTCCAACCGATGAAGTTACTGATAAAATTGGCCAGAATGTGGCTAACTTCCTGGCAAGTGAAATTAAATCGGGCAGAATTCCGAAAGAATTTTTACCTATCCAGTCGGGTGTCGGCAATATTGCCAATGCAGTTATGGCTTCGTTGGGTACAAATCCGGATATTCCGACTTTCGAAATGTACACCGAAGTTATTCAGGATTCGGTTATCGATTTGTTACGCAACGGAAAAATCCGTTTTGCAAGCGGTTGCTCGCTGACGATAACAACTCCTGTTTTGAAAGAAATTTACAAAGATCTCGAATTTTTCCGCGATAAAATTGTGCTTCGTCCGCAGGAAATGTCGAACAGTCCTGAATTGGCTCGTCGTCTTGGTTTGATTACTATTAATACTGCTTTAGAAGCTGACATATTCGGAAATGTAAACAGTACACACGTGTTGGGTTCGAAAATGATGAACGGAATTGGCGGTTCGGCCGATTTTACACGCAGCGCCTATATTTCTATTTTCACTACGCCATCTACTGCCAAAAAAGGCGATATCAGTTCCATCGTTCCCATGGTAACCCACGTGGATCAAAACGAACACTCGGTGAATATTCTTATTACCGAACATGGTGTGGCAGACTTGCGCGGAAAATCACCGATTCAACGAGCCGAAGAAATTATTGAAAACTGCGTCGCACCGGAATACAAACAAATTCTTATTGATTATCTGGCACTTTCTGGTCCTTGCCATACGCCTACCAATCTACACGCTTGCTTTGGAATGCATAGCCAATTTATGAAAACCGGTAGCATGTTGGGAACAAACTGGGATGATTTTAAATCCTAATTTTTTTATTCCTTTGTATGAATGTAACACTAATTCAAAAAACAAATGGAATAAAGCTGGAAAGATATAAGTGTAAATGAATTTATAATGTAAACCAACTAAATCGTTTCGATTTTTGGTTTACATTATTTTTTTATCTATTTTTGGTGTGTCATAAACAAAAGCAATGTAAATCAGTTACTAAAAACGCTCCAGAGTAAACTTTTACCATAATTATAATGTTGATAATACAATTATATTGCTAATTTCAAGTTATTATTATTTAATTATTTTGGCATGACTTTTGGAAGAAATTTTCAACTTACATAAAAAAAACCATTAATATCAAGAAAATGAAAACAATCAAATTTTATTCAATTATTGCTGCACTTGTATTTATGACATCCTCATGTGTTGAGAATTCAGGAAAATACAAAGCTATGGTAGCTCAACGTGACTCACTGGAAAATGTTAAGCAGGCATTAGACTCCAATTACAACCAAACACTTGTCATACTGAATGACATTGAAACAGGGTTTTCAGAGATTAATCAAAATCAAGCTAATGTAAAAGTTGATCTTAAAGGAGTAGAAGGATCAAAATCTAACAAAAGATCCGTTATAGCTGCTCAAATGACTGCAATCAAAGAAGGTATCGAGAAAAATAAAGCAAAAATTGCTGAATTACGCAAATTATCATCTAAAACAGGAAAAGCAAACGCTATGCTTGAAGAAACCATCAAGCGCCTTCAAACTGAAATGGATTCAAAAACTGCACAAATAGAATCATTACAAGCTGAGCTTAATCAGAAAAACATTAAAATCAACGAACTAACCACTACAGTTAGCGTTCAAAGCAAAAATATTGCAGATCAGCAAAATGTAATGGAACAACAAAAATCGACCATTAAAGGACAGGATATTAATCTAAATACCGTTTGGTATTGTATTGCATCTTCTAAAAAACTAAAAGAAGCAAAAATAATTACAGGAGGTGGATTATTTCAAGCTAAAAAAGTCATGGATACTGACTTTGATAAGTCTGTCTTCACTCAAGTTGATTTAAGAAATCTACTTACGTTACCGACTGATAGCAAAAATATTAAAATTATCTCATCACACCCTCAAGGTAGTTATAATCTTGTAGTTGGTACGGACAAGAAAATTACTATTCAAATTACCGATCCTTCTAAATTCTGGAGTGTTACTAAATTTTTAGTTATTCAAATATAATCTATTTGTTTTTGATAGAAAAAATCAATTTCTCAGAAGGGAAATCAATTAAAAACGTCAGCAATTATTTTTGCTGACGTTTTTAATCTAAAGGAATGCTGAATACAATAATTTTTTATCGGAAACTGAAAAATTGAATTATCATCCAAACAATTTTAAATCTTCAACCGTAATTATATTTCCTCCCAAAATTATTAACCGTTCAACCATGTTGCGAAGTTCCCTGATGTTGCCTGTCCATGAACGTGTTTGAAGTTCGGAAACAGCAGATTCTTCAAAACTTTTTGGTTGAATGCCTTGTTCAGCACAAATAATTTCGCAAAAATGATTTATAAGTAACGGAATATCATCTATACGTTCATCAAGACTTGGTACCTGAATTGGGATTACATTCAATCTATGGAATAAGTCCTCCCTAAAATTTCCGGATTCTATTTCTTTCTTAAGATTTTTATTAGTAGCCGCTAATACCCGAACATTAACTTTTATACTTTTATCACTTCCAACACGTGTTAATTCATTTTCCTGCAATACACGCAATACTTTAGTTTGAGCAGAAAGACTCATATCACCAATTTCGTCGAGAAAAATGGTGCCACCATCAGCTTGTTCAAATTTTCCAATGCGTTGTTTTATGGCAGATGTGAAAGCTCCTTTTTCGTGACCAAAAAGTTCACTTTCAATTAATTCAGACGGAATTGCAGCGCAATTCACTTCCACATAAGGAGCTTCTGTGCGGTTGCTTTGTTCATAAAGCAATCGTGCTACGATTTCTTTCCCGGTACCATTATCACCGGTTATCAAAACGCGGGCATCAGTTGGTGCAACTCGTTCAATCATCATTCGAACTTTTTGAATAGCAGATGAATTGCCAATCATCTGATGTCTTTTGGCAATTTTCTTTTTCAACGTTTTTGTTTCAGCAACCAATGTATTTCGTTCCAAAGCATTCTTGATAGTAATCAACAACCGGTTTAAATCAATCGGTTTTACAATAAAATCAAATGCCCCTTTTTTAATACATTCTACAGCCGTTTCAATGTTGCCATGTCCGGAGATCATGACTATTGGAACTTCAATACCTTTGTCCAGTAAATGTCCGAGTAATTCAATGCCATCCATTTCAGGCATTTTAATATCTGAAAATATTAGATCAAATACCTGACCTTGAACCAATTCAAGGGCTTGTTTGCCATTCTCAGCTAATTCAATCTGATGTTTCTCAAACTCCAGAATGTCTTTCAGCGTGTTGCGTATGCTGCGTTCGTCATCGATGATTAATATTTTTGCCATGTAAGCCCCCTCAATCCCCCGAAGGGGGAATTATTGTTAGTGATTTTTATTAAAATTCATTTCAACTATATTCAGCAGTGACTCTTTAAAGTCCCCCATGGGGGATTTAGGGGGCCAGATCAAACCCAATATCTCTTCTGAAATATTTTCCCTGGTATTGTATTTTCTGTGCATTGGCAAACGAAACTGCCAGTGCTTCTTCTTTATTTTTTCCAAACGAACTGATTGCCATTACACGACCGCCATTGGTGACTATTTTTCCATCTTTTTCAGTTGTTCCTGCATGAAAAACGATGCTTCCTGACACATGTTCCAATCCTGAAATTTCATCTCCTTTTTTATATTCTTCAGGATAACCACCCGCAACCAACATAACCGTTACAGCCGAACGTTCATCAATTTCAATCAATTTTTCATTCAGATTTCCATTGGCCACACCTTCCAGCAATTCCACAAAATCAGATTTAATGCGTAACATAACCACTTCTGTTTCAGGATCACCCATCCGTGCATTATATTCAATGGTGTACGGTTCGCCGTTTACTTTTATCAGCCCGAAAAAAATAAAACCTTTATAGACAATCCCTTCACTATTTAGCCCATCAACGGTTGGCTTTATAATTCGTTCTTCTACTTTTTGCATAAACTCCCCGTTGGCAAACGAAACCGGTGAAACTGCACCCATACCGCCAGTATTCAGTCCTTTATCGCCTTCTCCAATCCGTTTGTAATCTTTGGCTTCAGGAAGAATTTTATAGTTTCTACCGTCAGTAATTATAAAAACCGAACATTCAATACCATCTAGAAATTCTTCAATGACGACTGTTTTACTGGCAGCCCCGAATTTGCCATCAAGCATTGCTTTCAATTCTGAAATAGTTTCTTCCAAGTCATTCAAAATCAATACCCCTTTACCTGCTGCCAATCCATCAGCTTTCAATACATAAGGAGCTTGCAGGTTTTTTAAAAATTCAATTCCTTCTTCTAAATTTTCGGTCGTTACGCTCAGATAGCCTGCTGTAGGGATATTGTGGCGAAACATAAATTGTTTCGAAAAGTCCTTGCTTCCTTCCAATTGTGCGCCAATTCTATCTGGTCCAACTACCGGAATATTTTTCAACTCATCATCTTCGCCAAAAAAGTTTACCACTCCTTTCACGAGCGGATCTTCCGGTCCCACAACCACCAAATCAATCTTATTTTCCAAAACTGCCATTTTCAAAGCCGGAAAATTATCGGCTGCAATGGAAAGATTTGTTCCAACAGTTGCCGTTCCGGGATTGCCTGGAGCAATGTAAAGTGTTGATAATTTTGGACTTTGAGCTATTTTCCAAGCCATTGCATGTTCGCGGCCACCCGAACCAAGGAGAAGTATGTTCATACGTTAAAGTGATTGAGATTGAGTTGCAAAATTACTTTTTTTTTACCTCTCGGACAAATGTAAATTTATTTATAAAACAAAGGTCAAACCTGATTAGAAGTTTGACCATTATGAGAATTTTGAATTGTTGAATTTAATAGCCAATGGTAAATCGTTCGCGGTGAAATTGAGGATTTTCAACTTCATTAAGCATAGCTACTGCATAATCTTCAACCGAAATTTTACTTTCGCCCTTTTGGTCTTTAATCAGATAGTCATTTCCTAACTGAAATTTGCCGGTTCTTTCTCCCGGAGCAATATCTCCTGCCGGAGAGAAAAATGCCCAATCTAATTTGTCTTCGAAGTTTTGTAATCCGTAAAGAACATCTGCCAGCGCTTTTACAGCCGGCAAATATGAATCGGGTATTATACCGGTATCCATAACTCTTTTTTCGGGCGAAACATATAAACTACCTGCACCGCCAACAATCAGCAACCGTTTAATTCCGGCATCTTTGACACCTTTAACTATTTCTTTATAGGCAGCAGTTGTTTCAGAAACAATATTAGGATTTGTCCAACCCGGATTGTAAGCGCTGATTACAATATCCATTCCTGTAACTAATTCTTCCACTGTTCCGGGATTTAGCACATTGCCCTGAACAACCAATAAATTTGGATCTTTAATGGTGATTTTTTCCGGGTTTCGAACTATCAGTTTGACAAAATGCCCGCGATTAAGTGATTCTTTTAATAGTGCCGAACCGATAAAGCCACTTGCACCAATGAGAGCTATTTTTTTCATAATTCTCTATTTTTCATTATGAATTTAAAACAGAAAAAAATAATAGAAGGTTCATTTGCCAAAGATCATTTGTCTGAAAATGTACTTATAGATAATTATTGCACAACAATCACTTTACCGCAACCAGCATATTTTACTTCTACTGGTTCGCCGAAAGAGGAAACACGCTAATTCTTGGACATTTGTTTTGTTCATTTGATGATTGCTATGATTTTGATACGATTTTTGCCCTAACCTCCTGAAATGGCCTTAATTCTGCTATAATTGGTTTGAGATGTGCTTGATAATTTAACATGCTATATGCGGATCTTAATTGATACAAATGACTATTATTTCTATGTGTCTGTATTTAGTAACGATAAAGTTAAGGTTCAATGTATAAAAAAAATTATTAAATGCATATATAAAGCAATTATAAACCTTATAAATTAAATAAGTATTAAATATTTTACATAAGGGTAATTTAAGACTTATATATGGCTTATAATTATCTTGAATGTAAATGTAGATTGAACTTACGAATATATCAGAACTTTGAAGTCGTGAATAATATTGGTGGCTTGGTTGTGAATCCCCAAAAAACTGTTATTCAACCAGTATTATTTTATTCATTTTTTCGGTTGGAGTATAACCATTAATGATATATGACCCTTTTGGCACTCCGGATTGAATCATAGTTATTCCGTCTGCGTTGAAATTAAAGTCTTTAATAATCTTACCATTATAAGCATTATATATTTTAATTTTCCCATTTTTACCGTGATTCTCAATATAAAGTGTTTCTCCATAATTGTAAATTTTCAATTTTTGTTGAATATCATTTTTCCCATTTTTGATGTTGGTTCCATAAACGATTGAAGCTGGAATTGTCGTAGTTGGTGAAACAACTAATGGATTTGAATTAACTGAATCAGTTACTGTAGCCACTGTAGGAGGTATTATATCAGGTATTGATGGAATTGTATCTATAGTTATTGAAGGAGGTGTAGGAAGACTGGTTACTAGTTTAAATCTATTAATAGCAGATTTGTTGGTGGCTGTAAATGTGTAAGTTACTCCGTTATTAAAAATATCAATAGTTTTATGTGCAATTGAATCAATTAAATAAAGACGTTGATACAAATTTGATAGGTATTGGCTAGTAATTGTTAGAGTATAAGTCGAATCCATTCCCGCAATAAACCCTATAAAGGTGTTATTCAAATCAGGAATGGCATCTATTTGGAAATTTCCTGCTTCTTCAGCTGCATAAATTTGAGGGGCAATAGGACTTCCAAACATTTTGAATCCATCGTAACCATTGTCGAACAAGCGAGTACAAGAAGGTATGGAGAAAACCCACATTTTATCAGATAAATTTGCACTCTGAACGTCAATTCGTATTCCAACTAATTGTGCAAAACCTTGTAATTCTAAAAGTAATAAAATTGAAGTTACAAGTAATGATTTGAATGTAATTGTTTTCATAGATTAAGTCATTACGATAATTTTTAGCATCTAATTAACTCTAATCTTTTTGCTCGTAATTGACAATACAAATATAATAAAATTATTTAAAGTATTGATATAAAGCAATATGTAGTGATTTCTATTTTTGTTTGTAGTATTTATTACTGGGTATAAATGGAATGGAAACTAAAAAATAAAACTAAGTACTGATGGTCAATTGAAAAAGGTAGAAATATATACTAATTTGGACAGTGGTTTTTGCACAATGTGGCAAATTGAATGTTTTTAAATTTCAAATTTGTAATTATTGTTACAAGAAACTTTATCTGATTTAATCCATTTTTCCTTTATAAATTTCAGTAAATGGTAATGTTCAAGATAGTTGAATTTATTCATAACATATATTAATCCATTGGACATTCATCTTAATGAAATATAACATTTCCGTTGTTGTAAAATCAACTACGAACCGGCTAATGATAGGTTTTTACAGGTAAATTGCAATTGTATTTGTAATAAATATCATAGCTGTAAAACAAAGTTTTTAATTTTCAATAAAAAAAGCGACTTAATCAATCTGAAATTGATTAAGTCGCTGTATATCTGGATAAAATTCGTATTAATTCTTAATTGTTTTCATCTTCCATAATGCATACACGATTGATAACAACAATAGAAACACCCAACCATCACCTACCGGAATAGGCGGCCCTTCCGGATCGCCACCCGGGTCAGTATTTCCTCCGCCATCAGTTTTACTATTACTTCCAGATTGTCGTGTAGAAGTATTGTTAGTCAATAAACCTAAATTGCCGGTTTGCGATAAAATTTCTGTATTTTGAGGATTATTCGAATTGCTTTTGGTATAACGTTCACTTAGTGGAACAAAAGCAGTACTAATTACGCCATTTGTTGACCCGGTATTTGACTTTTGGGAATAATTGGATGAAGCAAATCTGGAACCAGAACTTGAATTGAAATTCACGGAGGTGCTTGATCTACCATTGTTTAAACTCGAATTATTTAATTCTGATCCTAAGTCTGAAGTATTTGTTTCCTGATTGTAACTATTTGCCCGGGATTTACTGTTGCTTTTAAAAGTTGGAGAAATTGAATTATCTATCGCGTTAATTGTAACATCAGGTTGAACCGATGGATAGCTTTTTGGTGAATATAAATCAGGGCTTCCCAATGGAGAATAAAGCACCGCCAGAAGCAATACTGCCCATGTTAAACTCCAGATTAATATATTTCTCTTTTTCTTGTCCACAATTCTCTATCTTACAATCAACCTTTTGGAAACCTTTTCAAGGGTTGTAGTAGCCCTTCCAATATAAGCTCCAGGAACTAAACCTGATACCGTAGTTAATCCTTTTGGAATTAACAGTACTTTTTTTATAGTTCGTCCTGCAATATCAAAGATAGTTAGTTCCCCTGTTAAATCACTAAGATTATGAGCAATTATAATACCGTTTCCACTAAATATCTTAATATTTGTTTCTGCATCAGGTGCATTTTTTTCGTATTTCTGTGTGACAATCCTAAATCGCTGTGTTGTTGCATCCGCTGATGTGGCGTTAAATACATATGTAGTACTATCAGCAGTAATGTCAATCGTTTCCTTTTCAACTAAATCAATTAAATAAATGCCTGCATATATACTTGATGAATTTTGATGTGTGAAAGTCATCGTATATTCAGTGTCCTGACCTGCCTGAAATCCTAAATTAGTATTGTCCAAATCATTGATACAGTCTATCTGATAATTACCGTCCTTTTCAATAGCATAAATTTGAGGAGAAAGTGCGTTGCCTAATATTTTTAAGCCATCATACCCATTATCAAAATTCCGTGTAAAAGATTGTTTTGAAAACAACCACATTTTATCGGAAGAATTTAAACTTTTCAAGTCGATCTTCAAACCAATAATGTCAGAAGTGGTTGAATTACTGGTTTCTTTAACCCGTTGCATAGCAGTGTTTTTAATGGCAGCACTATATGGAATTGTAATGTAAGCATTTGCTGTTGCATTAATAACCTGTACCAACATGGCTTGCATGGAAGGCACTTGTGACTCTACACCTGCGTTCCCAACTGTTCCAGGAGTTGAAACTACATATTGTCCTGCTGTGCCTGGTGTGCCGGAATTCCAATCGCCGAATGAGCCTGTGCTGTACAACCATACTGCTTGTTGCATATCTGATCCGAAAACGATTTTTTTAATATCAATTGCCGCTGTAAAAGAGTTGGCCAATACATGTTGTCCCGGAAATAAAGCAGCACCTGTTTTAGTTAACTGAGGAGAAGTTACATCCCAATTCACTAATTGACCCTGAAAATAAATAGTTTTAGGTGCATCCTGAGTTAACTCATATCCAATGCCTGGTTGTAATATGTAGCTATTATCTACACTTTTCCAGTGATTGCTTACACTATCTCCCGATTCAACCCATCTTCGAACATAAGAACCATCCAGAGTGGGACTGGCTTTCAGTGAATTAATAGGAATGCCAAAATACTGCCAACGATACGATGTAGTAATGGTTCCATAAGGAGGGAACGGATTTGGAACTGTAATTGGCGTGCCTTTATAAGCCATTGAATACATTTCTACAGTACCATAAACAGGATAATTTGAATAAAATATTAACGATCCATTCGGATTAGTTGAAGATGACATAATATAGATACGGTCAACATTATTATCAGTAGTGATGGTATTATTTATGGTCAAACGTTTGCCAGCTGGTATGATTAAATTTTTTGTAGTTTGATTGATAAAACTGCCTTGGGTTCTATCCTGATCTAAAACAAGATCATTAACGGCAGCTAAATTGTTATTGTTAGCCAAAGTAGCGAAAATAATATCATTACCCGGATTTGGAACAAAATTACTCGTCCAGTTGGATGCAGTCCCCCAATCGGCGCCGTTAACACCTATAGAACCCTTCCATAAGTTTGTAGGGGAATTAACTGTCATAGTAATGGTATTTGAAGTGGCTGTAAGGGCCGTATAACAACTTATTGAAGTAGTCATTACACATTTCACTTGATCACCATTTGTGGGTACATAGCTATAGGTTGATGAAGTAGCACCGCCTATTACTGTATTGTTTTTATACCAGGCATAAGTTGGAGTAGGACCACCATTAGTTGGAGTGGCGGTAAAAGTTACCGTAGCTCCATTTGTAGTTGGATTGGCAGATGCAGCGATACTAACCGACGGCGTTAGCATCGGATTGACGTTCAATGTGACAACATCACTTACTTGAAATACCTGTTCAAGATTTATATCATCTAAAGAAAAGTCATTACCACTCCCCCCTACAAAAGTATTTATTATTGTCAATTGCAATGATGTAGATGCACCTGAATTTAAGCTACATAGATATTGTACCCATGTTGCTGTTGAAGAAACTGTATTAACAGGACCAATCGGAGCGTTATTTACATATAATTGTAGCTTTGCAGGGTCATATCCTTGATTGTTAACGTTTTTTGCCCAATAGCTGAATTGATAATTGGTATTTGGATTTACCGATATAGTTTCAGACCATACAATAGAACCGCTTGTTTCCGAACCATCCACAACCATTTGGTTAGTCCCTGAGTGGGATGAACCAGTATAATAGTATTGACACACAGAATTAGGATTTGTGGTTATCCAATAAGATCCATAAGTACAATTTGCCTGATTTTTTTTATATGTGCTTCCAAATCCTGTATCCCCGGATTCAAAGTCCCCGTTTGTTAGTAAATTAATGCCGGAAGCCACATTACCTGTTACAGTATAATCTCCGCTATTGGTAACTGTAACTGCTCCCAGATTAGGATTTTTATCAGTAGAAGTAAAATTATTAGGCCCTGTCCAGGTTTGGCTGGATATATTGGTTCCATCACTTATTAGTGTAGCTGAAGAACCCGAACAAACATTATACGGTTTACTAGGACCTGCAACAATAGTTGGTTGAGCTACTACTTTTCCATTACAAGCTACACTAACATCAGTTGCTCCTGAGGAAGTCAATAATACCGTTTCATTCCACGTGCCTGGCGTCAGTGTCAAATCCGCTTTTAAGCGGATATATACAAGCGCAGCATTCACTTTATTGTTCGTAGGTGTTACTGAAAAAGTATTCGTAAATGTTCCTTCGGTGCCTGATGATGAAATCTCAAAATCGGTGAGAGCTGTAATTATTAAATTCGATGTAAGTGAAGTTCCACTAACCGTAAACGATTGTGTTACTGAAGGCCCATGTCCAACTATATAGAAGAACCCGTTCAGTGTTGGATTAGAGCTGATGGTTGCAGCACCGCCGGTAACAGCACCACTACAAGCTACCGTTTGAGTTATTGCATTAGTAGTTGTAATAACTATGTTTTCGGGAGGAATGGTTCCTACTGCATGACCGGCTTTCATCCTAACATAAATGGTTGTAGAGTTTAGAACTGCATTAACGGGTTGATTTAAAGTAAGACTGCCGGATGTCCATGTTGAATTATCAGATGAAATTTCAAAATTTGTTGTAGCGGCTATCGTAACAATAGCAGATAACGACGATCCACTTACAGTAAATGTTTGCACACTTGAAGGGCCACTACCGGAATAAATAAACCCGGCCAACGTAAACTTAGTCACATTAATTGTCGCTCTATTTACCACACCCTGACAATTTACTGTTTTGTCGTCTGCATAAGTAGCCGTGAGAGTGACATCTTCGTTAAAGGTAGATGTGGATAGACCGGCTTTTAATCTGACCCATATTGTTGTAGAACTAACAGTTCCACTGGTTGGAGTCAAAGTAGTACTAGCTACGAAACCGGTGGTGGCTGATGTTTTTGATATTTCAAAATCTGTTGGAGCTGTAATTGTAATAATGCTTTGTAGGTTTGCTCCACTTACTGAAAATGTCTGAGCCGGAGTAGAAGGTCCATTTCCCAATACATATGATAATCCACTCAGAGAGCTAGGAGTTACTGTAATCATTGGTTGATTAGTTACACTTCCCGCTAGTGTCACGGTTTGAGAAATAGCATTGATGGATGAAGCTGTGATAACATCAGGGTATGAAGCGTTTATTGCTAATCCTGCTTTAAGGCGCACATAAATAGTTGTTGCACTTGCTACTCCGCCTGCATTAATCATTACAATTACACTTGCAGAATAGGTTATCCCATCGGTCGAAAGCTCGTAATTTGAATTAATCGGCATCGACACATCTATATTTGTTGATAGCCTTGTTCCGCTAACAGTAAATGTTTGTGCTGCTGAAGGACCATTGTTTATGGGATAAATGAAACTTGTTAACGCAGTAACTGATGTTGTTATAGTTGGTTTCCCTTTGGCAAATACAAAATATCTATTTGCACCAATCAGATTTGAATTGGTTATTCCGTTTGCACTGATTGTTCCACCTAAAATTGTATAAGTTCCGGTTAAAGTTGAACTACCGGCTAAAGCATCAAAAGGTGAAATAGCTGTTTGTCTTGTTGCAGAGACCGAACTATTTGTAAAAGTACCGGTAGTTGCTAAACTCCAATATTCTGTTGTACTAATCGAACTCAACGTGCCATCGTAACCTCCACCCGTAGTAGTAGCAAATGCTTGTACTTGTGCGGTTGGTGCAGTTGCACCTGTTGTAGGATTTACCAATGAAAATGGCAAGTAAGTAGTACCGACTCCAACAGGAAAATTATAAGTCGAACCTGAAACTAAATTAGTAGGTAATGACCATTTTACAGGACCATTTATAAACGATGTGGTTGAACCGCCTGAAATAGCAGAAGTCGAAGTACTTGTTATCGATAAAAGATTACCAGATGTGGTTGTAAAAATTCCATTGGTTAAAGTTATTTTGCTTGATATTGATTTAGCCGCATTTAAGATAACGCCATTTGTATTATTGATAATTACTCCACCTGAAGCGATAAATGTTGATATAAATTCAGGACCAGTTGTTTGTGTTACATTGCCTTTATACTGCAATGTTGCATTGGTACCATAAGATGGATTACTCGAAATTGTAGCTGCACCTTCCATGGATAGAATACCATTCACAGTAGTTGTTCCTTCAGTTTTAATTCCACTTCCTGAAAGAGTCAGGTTATTATAGGTAAAATTACCAATTGTTTGAGCTCCGTTAGCATAATATTCTACTGTACTACCAGCAACTGTTGTTAAAGTTCCATCTGCAGGAAGGAAAATAGCGCCTCCTAATCTTAAAAGACCTGCATCTGTAAATAGAATTGTTCCACTTGTGTTACCTGTTGATCCACTAACATTTCCTAAAACTGTAACGGTCCCTGTAGAAATTGTAATTTGGTGTCTATTAGTTCCACCACCACTTGTAAATGCAATGCTTCCTGCATTTAAAATCCCGGCACCAACAATAATTTGATTGAAGTTACTACCTGGTCTTGGTATTGTAATAGCCCCGGAAACACTCAATGTAATTCCAGAACTAATAGTCAGCGAAGTGGCAGCATTGGTTGTGAAAGTTATTGTTCCACAGGCAGCATCTGCAATAACTGTTACGTTATGACCACCTTCAATAGTGACAATATCTCCAGCTAAAGGATAAACTCCAGCAGTAATTATTGTAGCTCCTCCACTAGAATTGGACCATGTAGTATTCGTATTCCAATTTCCGTTTGCTATTGAAAAATAGTTTGCAGAAGTTACATTACCTGAAGCAGCAACATTTTTTGAAACAGCACCTGTGGAGGAGCAAACAATATTCTCGGATGTATAGGTTCCTACTGCTGTACCAACTTTCAACCTGATATAAATAGTAGTTGTACTAACATTACCACTTGATTGTGTTAGAATAATTGGATTGGTTGCAACAAATGCCCCCCCGGACAGTGTTGAGATTTCAAAATCAGGAGGTGATGCAATGCTAATATTATCAGTTAATCTAACACCACTGACTGTAAAAGATTGTTGACTTGGAGCATTGCCATGGGCATAAGTAAAACCTGTTAAAGAACTGATAGAGGTCGTTATAGTAGGAGGTGCCGGATTTACAACAAATGCTCCTGAAACTGCACTGGTAGCAGTTGAACAAGTCCCATTTACAACACAATAATAATAAAGAGTACCAATCGCAGTTGTTTGAGGAGTATAACTATTGGTTTGAGCACCGTTTGTCGCAACCAGCGAAGTACCTCCGGTAGTACTGGCAGTAGTATTGCTATACCATTGATAGCTTAACCCAACACCTGTAGCCGTAACAGTTATAGCTGTAAATGAATCTCCGATATTTTGAGTTTGCCCGGAAGTAGATTGACCGGTAATTGCGGTTGTTGGATTTACAATAAATGCTCCCGAAACTGCACTTGTAGCTGAGGGACAATTTCCAGTAACTACACAATAGTAATAAAGAGTTCCT
>Ga0209123_1001658_pt1 | contig 21122 bp, 9 predicted proteins | sample BarGraIncu00431A_FD_184500 | JGI IMG/M metagenome (GOLD analysis project Ga0209123, IMG submission 184500) | Arctic peat soil microbial communities from Barrow, Alaska, USA - Barrow Graham LP Incubations 004-31A (SPAdes) (version 2) | ecosystem: Environmental > Terrestrial > Soil > Wetlands >... | reverse complement strand
GTCTGCCGACACATGTATAATAAACTTGTCGGGCTTTGAATTAATTGAGATTTCTTTTCTGAATAGATAGACTCCATAATCCGTATTTGAATTATCCGGATATGAAATCCATTTTGCAGTCCAGGGTTTGCGAAGCAATTCAGGATTGATTTCTGTTGCCTGTTGTGCCGAAAGCTTTGTGCTAGCACTTGATACACTTTTTGTCTGTGCACTAAGATTTAGTGACAGAAAAAAGAGAAGTATCATTGTACTCATTAAAAATGGACGAATTGGATTTTCTTTTCTCATAGATATGAAATAGTTACAAGTTACAAGTCTGTTTATCTGAATATTATTTTCAGAAAAAATATCATTAAATATCCCGAGTTACTTATGATGATTCCTCACCAATTTACTTGACGGTTTTAATAACGACTTCGGTTCCTTTTATATTTTCTGATAATGCTTTAAGGCGAATTTCACCAGTCTCTTTATCCGACTGAACAAGAACCATACAATACCCGTTGAAAGCCATACGTTGACTGGCTTTATCGGGTTCGTGACTATTCGGATTTCCGTTGGCTACACCAATTATCTTTCCGGGACCTTCAATGCTAAACTTCACCAGATTATTGGCTGTTGGTACAACCCTGCCTTTGGCATCTTTAATGGCCACTTTGATTATGGCAACATCACATCTATCCGCTTTTAGTGTATTTACATCGCTATTCAAAGCCACTTGTGCAGGAGCGGTGGTAGTTTCCACGATATCTTTGGTCACCAGTTTTCCGGCTTTGTAGCCACGGGCTTCAAGTTTTCCAGGTTTATAAATAACCGGCCAAATCAGTTTGGAGTAAGGAATTGCTTTTTGCTTTCCTATGCTTTTTCCATTGAGGAAAAGTTCAACCTCTTCGCAATTGGTGTAGCAGTGTACTTTAATGCTATCACCCTCTTTGCCCGGCCAGTTCCAATGCGGGAAAATGTGTACAGTCGGGATATCGGTCCAAGCCGATTTGTAAGCATAATAGCCGTCTTTTGGAAAACCGCAAACATCCAAAAACCCAAATTGAGAGGCTACACTAGGCCATGAAAAAGGCGTTGGTTCACCACGATAATCGAACGCTGTCCATACGAACGTGCCGCCAAGGTACGGATACTTAACTATATCGGTCCAATCTTCTCCCGGATATGGACCCCATTGGGGTTGCCATAAAGTTGAGTTTGAACAAAGGTGTTTCCACCAACTATTCTCATATTCGCCACGGGTCGAAACAAAGCTTGTCCCTTCGGTGCAAAAAATAACACGGTCAGGGTGATTCTCTTTATCTTTTACATATGCCAGTTGCTTGTCGCCATAATTATATCCTACAACATCCAGCACATCGCTGTAACCTCCCTCGTTACGAGCATGGTTCATGGCTGCGGTGACTTTGCGAGTTGGGTCAATCTTATGGGCTGTATTCACCATTGTTTCCATAATGCGGGCTCCCATTACAGTCCCCTGCATAGCTTCTTCATTCTCCAGACTCCACATAAATATGGATGGATGGTTTCTGTCTCTGTACAGCATGGTGGATAAATCTTCCAATCCATCTTTGGAACTCGATAAATGACGGTTTTCGTCTAATACCAGCATACCGATACTATCACACATATCGAGCACTTCTGGTGTCGGCATGTGATGCGTACATCTATAGGCATTACTTCCCGTTTCTTTAAGCACTTTCAATTTGTACCAATTTATTTTATCGGGAACAGCCACACCAATGCCAGCAAAATCTTGATGGTTACAAGTTCCTTTTACAGGACAAAGTTTGCCATTGAGAAAAACCCCATTCTTGTTAATTTCAATAATTCGCACTCCAAAAGTGGTTTCGTAAGTATCTACAATGTTTCCATTTTCAACAACTTCTGTAAGTACTTTATAAAGGTTTGGTGTTTCGGGCGACCAAAGCAATGGCTTTTTAATTGCGCATGTCTGTGACACTTCTGCCTGATCAAATGGAGAGATTGACAAAGTAGAAGTTTCAGTATCAAGCACAAACCCTTTTTTGTCTACTATTTTAGAAACAAGGGTAACATTTTTGGCCGTTTTGTATTCGTTTTTCAATGTTGTTTTAATATTCACAGCCGCTTCTGCATCGGAAACCGTAGGGGTTGTAACATAAGTACCAAATCTGCCTACATGGAGTTTGTCGGTTTTGACAAGCCAAACATGCCTGTAAATACCGCAGCCTTCGTACCACCAACCTTCGGGCTGAGTAGCATCCACCTTCACCAAAATCGCGTTTTTGCCTTCATTTCCATAGCGTAAAAAATCACTTAGGTCGTAGTTCGATGGTGTATATCCACTTAGGTGGTTTCCTAAAAGGTGACCATTCACCCAAACGGTGCTATTTCTGAATATACCGTCAAATTCAATGGATATTTTCTTTCCTTTGTCCGATTCGGGTATTTCAAATTCCTTCCTGTAAAATCCTACGCCGACAGGTAAATATCCACTAGCAGATGGCTGACTTCCCAAATCATCGTCATGAACGAAGATTCCTTCGATACACCAGTCGTGAAGAAGATTAACCGTTTTCCAATCAGATGGTAACATGGATGAGCTACTCCTAAAATTCGTATAGTCTATAACAGTATCTTTCTTCTGAATAATTGGGACATTAATATCCGTTATACCACCCTGACCAACCCGAACAACAAGCTTCATAGCTATATCGCCTTTGTGGAACTGCCAGTTAAAATCAAAGTTTTCTTTTGCCCTTTTACTTGGTGTTGTTTGCTGCAGATCTTGTGTTTTACCGCTAACATACATTGATGAAAACAAGAATGCTGAGCATAAGAATATTACTAATCTATTTTTCATTTGTATATGTTTGATTATTTATTTATCACCATGATTTTTTTAAGCTGACATTGCGTCTCATTGCTTATTTTTACGAAATATACTCCGTCAGACAGGTCGACAGGTATACGTAAAAAAGGTTCTCCAGCTGTAGCCTTGTAGCTTAGTAGTTTGCCCATCACATCAAAAATCTCGATTTTATTATGTTGAAAATCAAAAGAACTTATTATCATCTCGTTGGAAACCGGGTTTGGATAAATTGTTACTTTATTATCAGTTATATTGCTTATGCCTGTTTTAATCTCCTGTATATCAATGTAATTAAAGTTGAATCCGGATTTTGTTGCAACAACTTTTAAATAGTGCTTCCCTTGACTCATATTGATATTACTAACAACAGATTGGTAAACCTGCCAATCGCCAGTATTTGGAGCAGAAACACTACCCGCACTTTTATCGTCAATATAAAAATTAATCAGCCCCCCGGTATTTGGCGAAGCAAGGCGGAAAGAAATTTGATATTTCGTATTAGACGTGTTGTTTTCAATGGCATATTCTGCCCAATTTCCATCACCGATATATCCAAGATTCTGTCCACCTCCGGCATCACTGGTTGTTTCTGCCTGCATTCCCGATTTAAAAGTGAAATTTTCGGCTTCGATTTTGTCTGGCATTGTCTTCCATGTAGGTGCGCTTACCTGATTGGTGATGGCGAAATTACTGAACCCTTCCAATAACCCTTTATCGGCTGCTGTTATATCTTTTGGTATGTAGCTTACTTTAACTGAATCGCCATAATGAACACATTTCGACAATGTAAGCTGAATGATACTGTTTGACACAGAATAGCCTGAACTAGCAACACTTTCCCCGTTTACACTAAGGGCAAAATAACCTGTTTGTGCACTCGTCAATGCCATTGGTTTTGAAAATTCCAACGAAAGAGTAATACCCTCGGTTTCTATTTTCCCGGAATTAATATGTACCGGCAAGCCATTTGAATTGTTGGTTACAGGAAAATCAGAAACAGTTTTCAACAAACCGCCGTCAACTGACACAATGTCGCTGCCCGAATAAGTAAATGATAGCTTATAATCCCTGTAAACCTGTTTCCCAAGAGGGAATGATAGCATGTTGGAATCATTTTTGAAAAAAGTACCCTGAAGAACGGGGATATTTATTTGCCCGTTGTATTGGGCATTTAGAGCCAAGGAAGAAACAACAGACGGAATCTGTATTCTCTTATTGAACTTTGCCACAAGGGTATCCCCACCTTTATTTGTTGTAACTTCAGTCAGTCGGGGAGAAGCACCACTAAGCAGATTGTCGACCAATGTATCGGTAAAGTTAATCAGTTTTTTTCCAAGACTGGTAGAAACTACGTTGCCATTACTGTAAGACACAGTGACGGCATTGTTTTTCAATATGCTTTCATTTATATTGATTGCTACTTTATTGGTATCACATAAAACAACGCTGTCAATGCTTGTAACCTTACCATCAATTTTAAGTGTGAAACCGCTGAAGCGATTTGCGTTCACGATTGACTTAGTCAAAATAACCTGTATCTGTTTTGGATTTTTGTCGGTTACCGAAGCATACCTGAATTCAGGAACGCCATCTTTTAATGAGTATTTTTTGCAAAAGTTCCAAATTTCTTGACTGGTAAACACACCATTCGGATCATCGCAATACCAGTGCCCAACTCCTGCAACACTTATTAATACAACTTCAACCCCTTCTTTTCCTAGACCCCAATATTTCTTTGATGATAGTGAATTAGGTTTGTCTGCCGGGTATGGTTTGGTGACTACAGGTGTTGTAGGGCAACCATTTCTTTTAATCCAGGCATCCATACATTCTTGCACCCTGCTGTACGGCACAAAGCCATCGTCTGCACCATGTATATGAATTATTGGTATTGGCCGGGAACTATTGGTATTTGGGCCATCCATGAGAAAGCCACTGACCGGTGCATAGGCAGCAATTTTATCAGCTATTTGGGTGGCAGCATAATAAGTCATCATACCGCCCATCGAAAAACCTGAAAGGTAAACCCGATCACGATCAATTCCGTAGCGCTTATGCATTTCATCAATAATAGCCAGAATAAAATCAATATCAGTAGTTCCATATAACTGCCATTGAGTGCCAATAGATTGAGGAAAAACAAGTACAAAGTTATTGGCCTCAGCAACCGACTGAAATTGTGTTTGCTCTTTTTGATTGGTCATGGTTTGATTCATTCCATGCATGGAGATAACAAGGGGTCTGTTTTGGACAATGCTTGATGGTGCATAAACAATCATTTGCCGCGTTGTAGTCCCAACCAAAATGGATTCTCCCTGAGCCATTAAACCGGTGGTAAACATGAGAAAACTCAACAATAACAATAAAAATTGACGGTTAATGATTTTTTCGTTCATGATGTCAATCCTGATTTTATTGTGAAATTTACCAGTTTGCTGTAATCGGTTTTCCATTTTGTTTTTTTGTGCGATTAGATTCATATAAGCTCTCTTAGATCTTTGTAAATTAGATAGAAAACCAGTAGTTAAATTTAGCAAGAAGAATATTATTCGGGAATATTCCTTTAATTCCACTCATACTGTCATTCAGGTTCTGGCTACCGGGTTGGGAAAATGTAGTCCTATCCTGTGACCACACAAGATAAAGCTGTGAGCCGGGACGGTATTCCCACCTGAAAACCAGGTTTGAACGAAACTGGCTAAAATTAAAATTGGGATTCCCGAAGTTATAATTATTGTTATTATCCGAGACTTCGTAAGTATTACTACCATTCAATGTGGGAGTTAATTCCATAAAGCGGTCGGGATAATTATTTGCTCTGTAATTTGTTACTCTTTTAAAATCCGAGTATTTTCCTATCGTTGCGTACGGGCTTCCATAATACTGAATGGACAGTTCGGGTGTTATATTATAGTCTACTCTAAAAGTGATACCTAATGTTTTTTGGTCAATTTTTCCCAGGATATATCTTTGTTGATTATTGCTATTGGTGGTAGTAATGTATTGCAGATCATTTCTATTGCCAGAATAATTAAAACTTGTGGATAGTTTCAACGTATTTATGGGCGTAAACCTTACGCTTGGCTGAACGGAATAATACCGAGCACTGCCAAACCCTGAAGTAGAAAGTTCTGTGTTTAATTCAAAACAAAGCTTAGCTGAGGGATCAGTTCTTGCATACAGGCTTTGGTACCATATAGAAGGTAATAACATAGCATTACCTCCGCGCAAAATTCTGGTGTCGAGTGCTTGAGTTGTATAGCTGGCTGAGGTACTGACAGCCCATTTGTTTAAGAATTCGAAGTAAGCACTCAGGTTTGCATTGGATGATAAGTATCTTAACGCAAAGTCCCAGTTGTTCGTTTCCGATAATGTGAAATTATAAGTGCGAAATAGAGAAACCTGTTTGTTTACAAAGCAATAAACAGAGTTTTTTTGTTTGATAATATCAGCCATTTGCATAAATCCCATGTCATTGAGATCCAGACCCGGCGAACGCCATATCAGCTCCGTAGAATAACGCCACAATCCTTTGCTGCCTTTTCCAATTTTTACATCTCCACCATATCCGGATAAACGATTGCTGATAGTATCGATGTGCACGTTTTGAATATCGGGGCGCTGATAATAACGTGCCGAAGATTGCTGAAGGTTGGTCATAGCTTCACTGCTTCCGGTTATGCTGCTTGCGACTAATTTTGCGTCTAAGAAATACTCCTTATCGTGCCATTGATGAAGAAAATCAATCCCGCCGGTATAGGCATTTCTATTCAGTAATTCCAGTTGCGGAGTGTTTATAAATCGGTTGGTTGACGTAAATATTCCTCCAAGCACCGTATTTCCTTTCTTAAAATCCTGCTGAACCCTGACTACTGAATAATTTGTTAGTGGCTCCACATTTATATTTTTTCTTTTCTCCAATGAATCAACTCGGGCATCACTGGACGCAGTAAGACTTTGCAATATCCCTATTGAAAGTCCTTTAGCAGTTTTACCACTCACTTTCACAGCTCCAAGTATAGACGTGTTGTCGGGATATTTCATAAACTCGTTGTCAGTTAGAGCGGGATGAAATGAAGGTGTATGTCCTATTCTCCGACTATAAAACAGGCTTGAATTATCAAAATCAAAACTGAAAATATTTTTCCCTTCGAGAAAGAAAGTGCGTTTCTCATCATAAAAAGTTTCGAAAGCCGAGAGATTCATTACAGATGGATCGGATTCAACTTGACCGAAATCGGGATTGACTGTCAAATCAACTGTAAAGTTACTTGTCAGCCCAATTTTAGCATCCAAACCAACGTTTCCAGCCCAATTCCGGCCTTTGTCTGCAAACGGATTGTTCGGCTCCGGTTTAAATGTATTGAACTTGCCAGACACATATGGCATGATTTCGATTCTTCGGGATTTTGGCAAACCTTTAATGCCTTGAAGTTCCCCAAACAAGTACAATATACCAGGACTTGTCGAAGTTTGAAGTTCCCAATCGCTTTCCTGTTGAAGCCGGTCAATCCAACGCCATGCATGAAGCCCCCAAACCTGCACGGAATCATTGCTGTAACGAAGTTGGCTCAAAGGGATTTCAATTTCTGCCGTCCAGGCCGAATCCTCTTTGGCAGTTTTCGCCTTCCATACTGCATTCCAGTTCAAGTCTGCATTATTGGGATTAGTTAAAAGCAAATCCAGTTTCTGACCGGCTGCGGTAACGTCAAACTCGAACCCTGTTCGACGATCATGATAACTATCAAAGGTAACACCTACCATGTCGCCTGTAAACTCATCACGCCTACCGGCTTTGCGACTTATTTTTTTCGGCACACTGTCGAAGGCTCTAATGGCTACATAGATATTCTTATCATCGTATAGGATTTTCAATTGTGTTGGTTGCGATGGTCTGGCACCTTCGTTCGGTATCCATTGAGTGTAATTGCCCGACCATTCACCAGTTTTCCAGCAAGCATCGTCCAGTTTTCCATCTATTAAAGGTTTTTCTACTGATAACCTGCAAGTATGGTAAACGCGCAATGGCTTTTTAGTTACATTTGTTATACTATCTCCCAAATTATTGCCTTTGGGAGATGCTTCCTGTAAATTGAAGAAAAACAGAAAGAGTATTCCGAAAATTAAGTTGAAAGTGATTTTCATAGTAAAATGAAGTAATGAACAAGAAAATTTAAGGTTGTATTGAATTTGTCTTTTATTTTGCGTTTAAGTTTCGATTAATGATAAGGCCTTATCAATTACGTTGTTTCACATTAATGTTTGCATGATATATGCATTTTACAATTACTGTCGTTTTGCGGACTATCTGATGGTTATCTTTTTTGTTTTCAGATTTTTAGAGTCGGAGCTATTCCCGTAATAAACCTCATATTCGCCAGGTGTCACCATCATTTTCCGCTGACTCCAATCAAAAAACTCAAAAGAAGCAGGAGTTAGCTCAATGTTAACTTGTTGGCTTTTCCCTGCTGGAATTTCCACACGTTTAAATCCTCTCAGCGTTTTTAAAGGACCATCAATGTCGTTTGCTTTTCGAACATAAACCTGTACAATCTCAGTACCACGGCGCTTTCCGGTATTGGATACAGGCACGGTTAACTGAACGGTTTCATTTGCGGCAATAGCTGTTTTACTTAACTGAGCTTCGCCAATTTTGAAAGTGGTATAACTCAAACCATAACCAAATGAAAAGAGTGCATCATTCATAAACCGATAAGTACGGTTTTTCATTGAATAATCTTCAAAATTGCCCAATTGATCTGAGTTTTTATAGAATGTGATGGGCAATTTACCTGAAGGATTATAGTCGCCATACAACACATCAGCAACGGCCTGTCCGCCGGATTGTCCACCATACCACGCCTGAAGAATGGCATCGCAACTTTCGGTTTCGGGTGTCAATGCGATAGCAGAGCCGGAGCAATTCACAAATATGATTTTCTTTCCGGCTTTTTTCAAAGCCTGTAAACATTTGCGCTGCGATTCAGGAAGTTCTATATTGGTGCGGTCGCCACCTTTAAACCCGTGGAACTCTATCGGCATTTCTTCACCTTCTAATCTTGGCGAAATTCCACCGACAAAAATCACCTTATCTATTCCTTTCAGTTTGGTTATTAATTTGCCAAAATCAACCGGAATCTCCCTTCCAATATTTAATTTTAAGCTTGCATCTATCCAATCATAAATAGCTGAATAATTTACTTCAATCTTGTACTCTTTCCCTTTTTCAACTTTATACGGAAGTCTGATTGGCGCTAATTGCCATAAATCTTTTGCGAACAAGGTATCATTGTTTACGATCACATCACATTTTCCGCCAAATTCTAATCTTAAAACTATTTCCTCCGATTCGTTGGCACGATAAACTGTTTCGTATTTCCCAGAGAAGTTTTTAAGGTTTACCCCGCGGCTAAATTGATTTTGACCTGCAGTAGTTAACTGTATCGGGTTTACAATCTGTTCACGCGTCACAGCATCTCCCTTAAACTCTTTGTTATTCCAATAAGTAGCTTTTACACCGGCTTTTCCATCAAACGAGCAATTTCCAAAGAGACTTTGGGTAATCATGTCTTCGATCAAATCACAGCCTTTATCGTAAAATATTTTATCCTTAGGGAGTTTTGATTTTATTCCTTCTAAAACGGTAATTGTATTCGATGGGAAACCATTGTAATTGCCCCACATCATTGGCTTGTCATCAGCATTAGGCCCTATTACGGCAATTTTTTTTACGGACTTTGACAATGGCAGGATATTATTTTTATTTTGTAGCAGAGTCATCGACTCTTGTGCCATTTTAAGGGCTAATTCCTGATGCTCTTTGGAATCGACTACCGACATAGGAATTTTAGACCACGAAACCAACGAGTCATTGTCCATTTCTCCTAAATCAAAACGACCAACCAAAAGGCGTTGTATATGCTTGTTAATTTCATCCTCAGTAAGCAATCCCTTTTCTATGGCCTGAGGTAATTTTCCGAATGCGTAACCAAACCCGCACTCCACATCCGTTCCGGCCAAAACGCCTTTTGCAGCAGCATGGGTCTCATCGGATGAAACTTTATGACTTGAATAAAAATCGGCAATGGCTCCGCAATCGGAAACAACGAGGTATTTAAATCCCCAATCATCTCGCAGAATTTTCTGAAGCAAACGGTTACTTCCACAACAAGGTTCATCGTCAAACCGCTGATAGGCACACATTACTTCACGGACATCAGCTTGTTGTACCACTGATTTGAACGCTGGCAGGTAAGTTTCCCACAAATCACGCGGGTTGACGTTGTTCAGGTTCAGTGTATGTCTGCTCCACTCGGGGCCGGAGTGTACGGCGAAATGTTTGGCACATGCCAATAGTTTTTTATATCTGGAATCTGAAGGTCCCTGAAGTCCATTTACAACAGAAATACCGATACGGGTGGTCAGGTAGGGATCCTCACCATAGGTTTCCTGTCCACGTCCCCAACGCGGATCCCGGAATATGTTTATATTTGGTGTCCAAACAGATAAGCTCACAAATTTGCTATTTTCCTTGCCGTTTCGTCGAGCCTCATGATATTTAGCACGGAATTCATCGGAAACAGCATTGAAAACATCGTAAACCAGCTTATCGTCAAACGAAGCAGCCATACCAATAGATTGAGGGAAAACAGAAACGTTGGAGCCATATCTGATGCCGTGTAATCCTTCGCTCCACCAGTTGAATTTCTTAATGCCCAAACGCGGAATTGCTTCCGACTCATCGCACATGAGTCCAGATTTTTCTTTCAATGTCAATCGCGATATTAAATCCTTAGCACGTTCTTCGGAACTTAGTTCAAATTTTTGGAAAGGATATTGTTGCGCCCAAGTTGTCGTAGTAGTTAAAAATAATAGTGCAACGGATAGAAATCTTTTCATTTGTGTTTTTGTCGTTTTTTTGTATTAAATCTTAAGGTCTCCAATAAAAATGGAAGGGGAATTGTCAGGCCGCTAAACGGCATTTAAACTTCAGTCCCAATTCTTTCACAAAAGAACGAAATTAATTCCTAAATCAATGGTCTTTATGTATCATAAATACTGCTAAAATGTTATCTAAACGAATCAGGAGTAGATTTTTTACAATTATGCGAATTAATAGTTGAATTAGTGTGGCTAAATTTGAATAGCCGTCCCTATACGTTGGGACGGAATTAGCATCCGGAATCAGGCAATCTATAAGTGGATGAATACCATTGCTCTATGTTCAGCTCCATCAACCGACGGAGCTGGAATGGTGAGATGTTTTCACACACGGTTATTCAAATTAAGCCCTTTTATGTTTTTTTGTCATATTCAAATATTATTTCAATCCTAAATCTTGAAAACAATTAAATAGATATCCGCTCTGTTAGCTAATTAACGTGAGTGCGATATAAAAGGCTGTGCGCTTAGCTTCTATGTCATTTAAAATAAGGGAATAAGGTTTTAAATCTTACTTTCTCATTCTCTACGAAGGTGAAATATTGAGAAGAATAAGGTCAAACCTTACTAGAATGAACTATCATCGCACCGCTTTACCGCTTTACCGCACTGAATAACTGCGATAACGCATCGTTTGACCCTGAATCAGCACGTCCTCTGTCGATTCGACAGGAGAAGTGCTGATTTGTCAGTGTCGAAACTCACACCCTTTTGCTTTCTCTATCCAAAGCATATACTATCCAACGGAGTCTGGATATTCTACCGATACATGTTCTCATCTCATCAACTTCATAAGTTCTCCCTTTAGCAATGGGTAGTAGTTGAATGGTATCAGCTATGACAATAATTCGTTTCAATTGAGCTGTTATAGCTATATCCAATGCACACGCAGTACTACGCATTCCCAGACCTTCTTCAGTATAAAGTATAATTTGCTGATTGATGTCAGGGTAATATGCATTGTACGAATAATAAATGATGAACCGTTTGTTCCATTTCTTACAGCTATAGCGCTGCTTACCGGTTTTTGTTACTAAATGTTCTGATTGGTAACATGGATATTTATACCTATCTTCAAATTTGGAACATGATGGCTTATTCTTGCTCGTCTTACCTATTTTCTTACGTTTTAAGCCTATAGAAATAGAGAATGGTGAGCATATACCCACCATTCTCCGATTATTTTTGATTTTTAATGTTGATTGTTTAAATGATTATTAACTATATCTAAATCTGATACATTACCCATCGAGCTAACGGATCGGACTCTTTTACAATCGCTGATGGTATAAGCCGCGGTCTAAAAAAAATCCCCAGGTAACTGGGGATTTTACATATTAGCCAATATTGTTTTTAAACGGGTCATTGTTGAAATACTCTGGTACTTTTGAAGATACGAGTTCATCCGGACCATTAGGTGGGGTCGATTCAAGCGCCAACGATATTTCATTGTCAATTAAAATTTTCTCTATAGCTGGTGCTGTGTATGTCTTTTTTGTTGTTTGCATATTATTATTATTTTTTAAATGTGAATAGTTTGAAAGTTAACGCAGAGGACACAGATTTTTTCAATGTCCTACTGCTAACTCCAAGTTCTATCTTCGTTTTATATTTTACTTGATTATCACTTTAGAACAATAGTTTAGACCGCCTTCCGAGAGGTTAACAACATACACGCCTGCCTTATAGCTACCTGGTACAATTGTAGGGTTACTTGATGTTAAACCTTCATTGACTTTTTGCCCAACAGAATTGTAAATAGAATAGTTGCAATTTTTTGAAGTAGCTATAACTATCTTATTGGCCGAATTCACAAATGCCTGTGCATTATGCAGATTGGTTTTGCTCACCCCTGTTGTTGCTCCGGTTGTTCTGAAAATCAGGGCAAAACGTCCAGTATTAGGAGTGGTTACCTCTGAACTAAAATTATAGGTAATACCTTCGGTAAGCTCACTTTCCGTATTTAATAAATTATCCTTTAAGATAATATGCATACCGCTTTCGAGGTTCTTTAGTTCGGTCGCAGCCAAGCTAAAATCATTTGATGTTCCTGTTACAAATCCAAGTGGAATTTCAGTGCCTTCGGTGATATTTTTCAGTCCGTTTATTACCAGTTTTTCTGTACCCGCTGTGGTAAAGATCTCCGGTATATTGGCATTATTGCTTGACATTTTAGGTGAATCATAGTTGTCAAAACCATTGTCTGCATTTTGATTGGAATAAATCACCGTTTCGTCGCTGTTTGACCCATTCGAGACCTGCAAGCGTACTAATTGTCCTGTCGTTTTACTAGCTGACGGTGCCTTTAGTAAATTGGAAGAGCCATTACCGTGCGAACGCATCGTATTGTCAACTGTAAGTGTACTTACAGCAGCTGATGTTCTTACCCAAAAAGCTTGCATAGGTGGGATATATCGCGAAGTTGAAGATGGAACACCTATATCTCCCGAAGCATTATAAGTTTGGAATGCATAAGCTCCTGCCGATTTTGTTCTGTACCAGATGGTAGTCAAACAGTTAGCTGAAGTTGCCAAGGACTCTGTCCAATTTAAATACGATGGATATGGATTTCCTACCAAATTAAATCCGGCACTGGTTGATCCTTTTCTAGAAAGGGTAACAGATTGTGATCCGCTATTCAAATTTCCTAAAAAACTAAGAGTACCTGTACCAGCAGAACCTGCTGTAGAAATATATCCTTTCATTGGATTAAGTGTACCACTAACAGCCGGCCAAGTGCCAAGTTCTTCGTTGTATTCCACAACGCTAGCTCCTGTATTCAGATTCCCGTTTGTAGCAGACGTAGTTGGGCTGGACACATACCAGTTACGGTCGGTTGCAGGTAAGTATTGCTGAACAGTGGCTGATATGGCAGACGGAGTCACGTTCTTATCTACAAAAGTAGCTGTACCGTTTGCATCACTTTTAAGTAGCAAACTCGACACTGTCAATATTTTTGTGTCATTCAAGGTCAATTTTGCTGTTGGATTTACAGTAATGCTGTTATAGGTAGTATTTTGATTCAAAACAAGAGTTCCTCCTGAAATTATCACATCATTGAGTGATCCTGGGACTAAACCTCCTAACCAATTGGTTGATACAGTAGGGTCTGTACTGGTTGCACCGGTAAATTCATAATGATTTTTTTTGAACACCAGATTATCATAATACACAGTACCACCGTAGGTAGCAGAACCAAAATTGAGTCCAATAGAAACAATCCCGATTATTTTTGTTGCTGCGATAGAACTCAGACTATGGGTTAATTTAACCCAGCCTGTGCCAGGAGTTGTAACGGTCGTAGGAAACCAATCCAGGCTATTCCAAGATGCATCACTACAGGAAACTGAAATAGTACCTGCATTGGGGGCATATACCATTATTTCGAATGATGTATAAACCGCTGGATCAATATTGACAGTAAAGAAAGGATTATTATACTGATTTAAATGAGTGTATAGACCTACATTAGCCGAACTATTCACCGCATCCGGATGGGGATTTGCTGTAGAAACAAAAGTATCTCCCCAACTTGTAAATGAAGGTGAAACCCCATCGAAATCAAAAACAGTAATATCATTAGATGGAACAATAGCTGCGGCCTTCTTCAGCAGAATTGCCGTTGTAGAGAGAGCCGGCACAGTTATCGTAAGTGAATTGGAATTTACCGTAGTAGTGCTTTCTTGCAGTGCATTTTGAGATTCCGACACAAAAGTCTCTGTGGCCGGTAAAGATGACAACTGCAATGTTTTGTAATTTCCATTGTCAACATTAAAATTGCTCAGATTGATTGTAACTGTGCGGGAAACCGCCATGTCGCGGTTCACGATAATAACTGTCATCGAGTCTGCGGCTTCACTTATCGAGGAGTAAGCCGAAACAATTGTATCTAATGAAGAAACACTTGAAATACTATATTTTTTTGCATTTTTGCTAAACAGGTGCAAGGCTTCCCACATGCCGATAGACCAGTTCCATGGTGAAAATAGTTCAACGCCATTGTTTGCAAATGTACCAAGATGCGAAGCATATATAACAGATTCAAGGCTTGGGTTGCTGCTTGACATGGTACCCCATTCGCTTACCCCGGTGGTTATGCCATGGTTTGCTCCAAATTCTTCGTTTAACCAACCGTTTATACGCTTGAAAATATATTGTTTTTTAAGGGTAGGATCCCATCCTCCAGCAATTTTGGAAATACCGTTTGACCCCGGATAATCATAGAGGGAATCATAATAAATCCGGTGTCCCTGCAGTGCGGCCGTATCATTACCATTATACCAAGGGTAGTTGTGAATATCCAGCACATCCACCAGTTTAACACCGGTTGCCTTATACTCATCGCCAAGGCGTTTGATGAAATACTCAATCCACGGATAATACCTGCCATTGATCCATATACTTTCATTTGACCAGTTATACCATTGGTATTCAGAAGTTGTAACAGGACCGCAGAGCTTGATGCCGGGATATAAAGCTTTCGCTTTCTTCGCTAACTCTATGTAACGATCCATAAATGCAGAGGCCGATAGTTGCGTTGGCATAGCCCAATCATGCGTGCCACTCCATATATCTACCTCGTTATCCATACTCCAATATTGGAATTGATTCTTATCAAACCCTTTCCCATTGGTTCCAAACCAATGATTAATAATTGCCACCGAAGAATCGGCTGGCCAGGGTTTAGAGAACAAATCAATGTTTCCATCAACCAGAGCCTTACTCCCTCCAGCAGGATCGGGTGTTCCTCCACCGGCTAAATTTTGACCAAAACCACTCCAACCGGGGTGAGCCTGCATGTAAGTCCAGTCACCGAAATTGTATTGGTCAGTGGTTGCAACCCTGCCCAATAATTGAAAGGCAAACATGCCCTGCATGCTGGGAAAATTATCTTTTACGGTTTGTGCATAAGCATCCCAATCGACACCATAAACGTTATTCATCCAGTCAGGATGAACATCAACTTTTGCACGCCAGTTATAAGCTGATGCATTATTACCTCTGTTCATCCGCGCGAAGCGCAAGCCAGCATCTTTAAATAATTGCAATGGTGTTCCCTGGTCAAATCCTTCATTCTTCCCATATATATAGGGTGAAATCAGGCGCTTATTTTGGCTAGCATCTACGGCTATGGTAACTGACTGTGCCCATGCTGTCATAGGCATTATAAACCCGATTGCAATAATCTGGAGAAAGACTCTTCTCTTAACAGAAGATGAAAATTTAATTTCTTTTTTCATTCAATAATAATTGATTTTAATGATTTCATAGAATCCCTATAATGTCGTAATTCAAAGCACATATGAAACATCCCGAGCATCGGGAGTTGCACTTTCGTTTATGAAATACAACATTTTACTCAAAATATGCTGCTTACTCTAGGTTAGATAATTGTATTGATAGTTTCTATTCCATTTCGCCAACGCAAATCGCCAACAGGCGGTGCTGCAAATGGGATGCCTCTGTAAATAGTCAATCCATATTCTAACTTCCCTTGTAACAACCCATCACAGACCTTCAACGGCACAGGTTCTTGCGCATGGCAAAGCACTATTGGAGCTACCACAAATATCGCTAAAATAAAAACTATTTTTCTCATATTTTTTTGCTTTATCAATTTATTCAATACAGTTATGTCATCATCCAGTAATAGAAAACAGAAGTTGAAAACCCCTACCAAAAAGAGTTTCCAAGACTTCTATATTATTTCTGAATTTTAAAATAAATAAATATCAACACCAAACTAAGAATTATTAAATAACAATTCTGTTGGTTACTTTTCTACCTTTGTTCATAACTGTAACAAGATAAACGCCTGATTTTAAATTTCTATCAATAATTGTAATTTTTTCGGTCAATCGATTATCAAGTAGTATTTGTCCCATAGCATTATAAACAGATAATGTTGTTTCTTTGCCTAGATAGTCGCAATTTACAACAATTTGATTGTTGACATTTTTGAAAATCAATATCTTGGAATTATCGTCATTGGCAGAGCCTACAGCCGTATAAACAGACGGTACTTTAAACATCAATGAAAACCTTCCGGTTTCCGGCACTGAATTATCGAAAATGTATTCACGTCCATTACTCAAATCCTGACTATTACCTGTCACTTTATCGATTAGAACAATTTGTGTTCCTGAAACAAAGTTTGAAATTTGAGTGGCTACTATTTTCAATGATGCAGAATTTAGAACAGTTAATCCAAGTGGGATTTCAGTATTTTCGGGGATTGTTTTCATTCCGTTTATTACCAGTTTTTCCGTACCCGCTGTGGTAAAGATCTCCGGTATATTGGCATTGTTGCTTGATATTTTAGGTGAATCATAGTTGTCAAAACCATTGTCTGCATTTTGATTGGAATAAATCACCGTTTCGTCGCTGTTTGACCCATTCGAGACCTGCAAGCGTACTAATTGTCCTGTCGTTTTACTAGCTGACGGTGCCTTTAGTAAATTGGAAGAGCCATTACCGTGCGAACGCATCGCATTGTCAACTGTAAGTGTACTTACATCAGCTGATGTTCTTACCCAAAAAGCTTGCATAGGTGGGATATATCCCGAAGTTGAAGATGGAACACCTATATCTCCCGAAGCATTATAAGTTTGGAATGCATAAGCTCCTGCCGATTTTGTTCTGTACCAGATGGTAGGCAGGCAGTTGGCTGAAGTTGCCAAAGCTTCTGTCCACATTAAATAAGAAGGATAAGGATTCCCCACCAGATTAAATCCGGCACTGGTTGATCCTTTTCTCGAAAGGGTAACAGATTTGGATCCGCTATTCAGATTTCCTAAAAAACTAAGAGTACCTGTACCAGCAGAACCTGCTATTGAAACATATCCTTTCATGGAAGCAAGGGTTCCACTAACAGTCGGCCAAGTACCAAGTTGTTCATTGTATTCAACGACACTCGCTCCTGTATTCAGATTTCCGCTTGTTGCAGACGCAATTGGGCTAGACATATACCAGCTACGGTCGGTTGCGGGTAAGTATTGCTGAACAGAGGCTGATATGGCAGATGGAGTAGTGTTCTTGTCAACAAAAGTAGCTGTACCGGTTGCATCACTTTTAAGTAACAACCCCGACAATGTCAATGATTTTGTATCATTCAAGGTCAGTTTTGCTGTTGGATTTACAGTAATGCTGTTATAGGTAGCATTTTGATCCAAAACAAGAGTTCCTCCTGAAATTGTTACATCATTGATTGATCCTGGGACTAAACCTCCTACCCAATTGGTTGATACCGCAGGATCGTTACTTGTTGCACCGGTAAATTCATAATGATTTTTTCTGAATACAAGATTATCATAATACACAGTACCACCGTAGGTAGCAGAACCATTATTGAACAAAGGAACAACATAGGCAATCTTTGTTGAAAAAGAACCAAGATGATGGGTTAATTTAACCCAGCCTGTACCAGGAGTTGTAACGTTCACAGAAAAATAATCCAGATTATTCCAAGATGCATCATAACAACCAACTGCTATAGTGCCTGCAGTTGGGGCATATGCCATCATTTCAAATGATGTATAAACCGCTGGATCAATGTCAACTGAAATGGCAGGACCATTATACTGTGTTGTATGAGTGTATAGACCTACATTAGCCGAACTATTTACCGCGTCCAAATGAGGATTGGCTGTAGAAACAAAAGTATCACCCCAACCAAATGACGGTGTAACTCCATCGAAATCAAAAACAGTAGTACTGTCATTTATACCGGTAAAGACGCCCGTATCTTCGCAATATGTTATTCCTTGCGCACCTAAATAAGCTCTTCCAAAAACATTATTATCTCCTATAATTAGCTGTATTCCTCCATATTGATGCGCATCATCGTTTATTCTAATCCAGCTTGCACCTTTATCTGTTGACCTGAAAAGTCCTTTTACGCCTCTTACAGTTCCCCAAATAAATAGAGTTGGGTAGGTCGCACCAGGTGCTTCCTTACCAATACCAATTGCCCGGCAATAGGTAACATTAGGAATAGTAGTATAAGTCAGACCATGATCGGTGGAATACCTTAGACCATTGTCAGCAAGAGGTACCCAAACGTGTCCTTCATGACCTAGGACGGTGCGAATTAATGTTGTTGACCATGGTACAGAAGTCGATCCTGGATTACCTGATACTGCTGCCGAGAAATTTTTTCCTTTATCAGAACTCACATACATTTTCCCGTCGATCGGATTATAAATGTAGAAGTAATTACTGTTTACCGGATCTGCTACGGGTATCGCTCCCCATACAGCAACACCATTCGATTGTGCCCAAGTGGTTCCATTATCAGTGCTATAGTAAATTGTATTTAATTGAGAATAGGTTACTGAGTCATCCGGAGCGTGAAGAAAAGTTCCTCCATCTGCACTTATTGCTAACCTTCCTCCCAGTCCTTTAGTAGTGCCAAATCTCGTCCATGTAGCACCCTTATTGGTTGAATAAAAAGCATGGGGGGTTGCATCACTTGATCTTGCAAGTATATTTGTATTTCCTGCCGCAAAAGCAATGCTACGGTTTGTACCCACACTCGGCTGAAGAAACTGAGTTGGATATGCAGTTATATCATTATATAAAAAGCCGTCCATATCGCCCATTGCGCATACAAATGGACCTCCAGGAATACTTATCCCATCTAGAAAAGCTGTTTCTTCTATACCGATAACATCGTATTTCCACGTAGGATTTGTAGCTGTAATATCAGGACAGGCAAAGATTCCTCCTCCACCAACAACACGCACTTTATTGCTATTAGAAGGATCAAAAACAGCACATTCTGCCCAGTTATCCTGACCAGAAGCAACTCCTATGCCGTTATTATCAAATGTACTATTATAACCATTCTTTACAGCCCAAGTTGAACCTCCATCGGTTGAGAAATAAACGAAGTCGCCCCAGGTAGTGCCGTATTGATTGTTATTATAATTCCCTGTTGTTGACACCACTACCCTGTTTACATTTGCAGGGTCAATATCGACACCACCATAAGAAAGTGAAGTAGTGCCCCACGTTAATGGCGTAACATTCGTCCAAGCACTAGTAGAAGTGTTCAGCTTAAACACTCTGCCGGCACCACTGGTACCCGGCCCTTCAGAATCAGCATAAGTAACATACATTGTAGTCCCCTGCAAAATAGCCCTGTGTGGCATATAGGCAGTAGTGGCTGACATTGCAGTGAAAGTTGCTCCGCCGTCGATACTTTTATAAATGTTGTCGCTACCTGTACGTGAAACACCTATATACATAGTCTTCGTAGTTCCACCTGACACAGAGGAAGGGTCAAAAACGACAAAACAGATTCCGTTACCATTGGTAGTAGTCGTTACTCCGTTCCAGGCAAGTGACCATGAACTACCACCATCGGTACTTTTCCACAGGCCATTGGCTCTTGTACCGCAAAACAGGATATTACTGTTATTTGGATCCACTGCAAGCCTTTCGCCATTTCCACGTCCATATCCATTTCCATTTGCTTTGAACATTGAGGAAACATCGACAACCGTGAAAGAATTCCCTTTATCGGTAGATTTAAGAATTGCAGTCGCTCCATCGTTAATGTAAGAGATACCGCATAACATATAAATATTATTAGGGTTTTGCTCATCAATTGCTAAAGATTCCACACCATTGTAACTACTTTGTGCCTCGGTAATCCAGTTAAGCAACTGAACCCATTTATTGCTTGTCGCATCCCAACGGTAAGCACCACCAACATCGGTACGGCAATAAATATCCCCAGTTGTTTTATTGCTGATGACACCTGTAACAAATCCTCCTCCCCCAACAGGCACGTTTTTGAATGTGCTTTGGGCAAAAGATGAGACGTAACTTAAGAGCACAAATAGAAAAATAATATTTCTTTTTATCATAATAGTGATTTTTTTAGCAGTAATCCTGATTTCATTAGTAATAATTAAATTCTTTGTGGTCTATTTTAGTTTTGATAATTGTATTGATAGTTTATTTTCCTTTTTTCCTTATCCGTAATCTGAGTTTTCATATACGTAATGTCATTTTACTGTATAGTAGCCGCGGTCTAAAAAAAATCCCCAGGTAACTGGGGATTTTAGATATTAGCCAATATTGTTTTTAAACGGGTCATTGTTGAAATACTCTGGTACTTTTGAAGATCCGAATTCACCCGGACCATCAGGTGGGGTCGATTCAAGCGCCAACGATATTTCATTGTCAATTAAAATTTTCTCTATAGCTGGTGCTGTGTATGTCTTTTTTGTTGTTTGCATATTATTATTTTTTTTTAAATGTGAATAGTTTGAAAGTTAACGCAGAGGACACAGATTTTTTCAATGTCCTACTGCTA